>Ga0075719_101_pt1 | contig 173009 bp, 165 predicted proteins | sample RifGroB1_FD_67780 | JGI IMG/M metagenome (GOLD analysis project Ga0075719, IMG submission 67780) | Microgenomates (Woesebacteria) bacterium GW2011_GWB1_38_8
TTGTATCCTTTAATCCTTGAAAGTATTAGCTTTGGTTTACTTCCTAATTCATGACTCATGATTTATTACATGAGTCCAATATGTATCGTGACTTTTACATAAAATACAATTTTTCACGAGAGAAGCTTTCTTCTGCGCATTAACTCTGCAGCATATCCACCGGGGACCGTTTTTGTTCTTTTTAGTCCTAAACTACCGGTGAATTTAAGTATTTCTTTCCTTGCTTTGTCAACACTTCCGAAATCTTTGATGGCTTCAACCTCAATAAAATGGCCTAATCCCAAAACTTCGTCTAAAGCAATCTCAAGATCACTTTTGTATTCAAATACATCTCTCTTCTTATTAACACTTATAATTTTCTCAAAATTTAAGGCTTTCAACATTTTCCGGGTGGATTCATAACTGGAAATTTCAGTTTCGTACTCGTCGCAGTGTGTGGTGAACTTGGTATTCTCCGGATACCAATGTTTATAGTTCAGAAGCACCTTTCCATCCCTTTTTCTCAAAGTCAACCATTCGTAAGGATATTTGGGTTCCAAAAAGCTTTTATGTTTAGGTGTGTAATAGTCATCAATGTGATGCGAAGATTTAATAAACTTAGTTTTCTTTATAAGTTTCACTCTTATTTGCCTATATTGTTCCGGGGCCAATGGAAGTTTTAACTCAATTTCCTGATCGTTATAAGCCATGTTTTAATATAATCCGAACATTCCCCGAAGTCAATATATAAACCTACTTGTTTTGCGACTCATAATATACTTTCAGGGTGTCTCCGGCTGTTTTTTCCCAACTGAATTTTTTAACTCTAGACGTTCCCTTTTTAACAAATAATTGACTAGAAGCCACGACTTTTCTAATTCCATCTGAAATAGATTCTACATCATATGGATCCACTAATTGTGCGGCGTTACCGGCGACCTCAGCCATGCTACCGAGATTTGAGGTAACAACGGGAGTCCTGCATCTAAAAGCCTCTAATATCGGCAAACCGAATCCTTCGTATAAAGAAGGATAAATTAATGCTCTCGCTCCTGAATAAAATATCGGTAACTCCGGTTGTGGAACATGACCAAGATAGACTACTCCCCTTTTTGGCGATATTTTAGAATAGGGATGACCTATTACCACAAGTTTTAATCCTGAACCTGACTTAATTTTTTCAAAAGCCTGCACTATTCTTTCAATATTTTTGCGAGGACTTACTCCTATAGCTAATAAGTAACCACCTGATATGCGGTATTTTCTTTTAAGCGAACCGACCTTATCTTTATCTACTCGTTTTATAGAATCATCCGGAGCCTCAGGAATTACTCTTATCCTTTGATTATTGATATCCAGCCTGACCAGATCGTCTTTAGTGGCTTGAGAGGGTACAATTACCCTATCTACCTCTCTTTTTACCCAATATAGCCTTCTTGTGTGAGCTGATACAATTTTTGGGTCCGACATGTTAGGATATTTAATCGGAACTAGATCATGAATTGTTGTAACCTTAAAAGCAGCGGAAGGTGGTTGAGTCCAGTCCGAAGAATGAAAAACGTTAATATTTCCAATCAATTGTTCAACAGATAATATATGGATTTTATTCCATAAAATATCTGCCAGACTTGGAGGTATCGGAAAAACCCTACCCTGAAGATTCTCTCCTCGTAGGGTGTTCAAAAACTCCTTCAGTTCCTTTTGTCTTCTGAGAGATCCTGCAAATAAGAGATACTGGTTAATTTTATCGAGTTTTAAAAGACTGCGAATTAAATTCCTGGTATAAACTGAAACTCCAGTACCATAAATTATTGAAGAAAAATCGATTGCAATTTTCATAACTTAATTTTTAGTCCAATAACGTATCTGCCCTACCCCTCTAAAATTATAAACTTCCTTATTCTTAAAACCTATTTCTTCTAATTTTTCATAATTTTCCCTATTTGGATCGGTCAGATCCATTAAATAATCCAGCGTGAAAATACCACCCTTTTGGACGGCAAGATCTGTATTGAAAGAATAAATACTGTCTTTTTTAGAATACCAAACGTAAGGTGTAAAGGGTTCCGGATATGAAACTAATATAACTTCATCATTTTTTAGCCTATTTTCAATAAAAGTTACAGAGTTTCTCCAATCTTCTCTCCAATATTTGCTATTTAATAAATATATTAGAGAAAAAGATAAATTCATAAAAATAATTATGATAATAAATATTTTTCCGTATTTCATCTCCGAAATTCCATATGATACCAGAATATATAACGCTGGAAGGACAAAGATTAACCTGAAGTAAGAAAAACCTGGTATGAAGAATGCTCCTAAAAATGCCAAAAGAACCGGCATTATTAGCCACAACCACAGTATTGCAATCTTTTTATATCTTATAATTGAGTAATAAAGAGGGATACAAAAAACAATCGTTGCCATTACTATTATCAGCAAATATATATTAATATTTTCGAAATCAATTCTTCCTAAAATAAATTTTACCCAAACTAATAACAAGTCTTTAATACTTGCAGTTCCTAATACTTTTTCCCACGCGGGAAATCTCGTTAAATAGGAAGAAGTTGAAAGACTTTGTTTTAAAAATGTAGGGAACCAAAACATAATAAAAATAATTGTAGGAATACTAGCTTTAATAAACTTTAAAATATTTTTTTTATTCCGTTCAAATGAAACCAGATATATCCAAAAAGGTAAAAGTACCAGAAGAGGTAAATAATCTGTCATTGCCAGTAAAAGAATTAGGACCGAAAGAGTTAACCACTGTTTCTTTAAAAATATTAAGACAACCATCGCAGTTAATAACGTTGAAAGAGAGTACATTCGTGCTTCCTGGGAATAATATATAAGTAAGGGTGCTATAGATGTAAGGAGTGTCGAGTAAATTGCAGTTTTCTTGCTAAATTTTTCTCCAATTTTATAAACGATAAAAACTGTTAATACTCCGAAAATAACTGAAGGAAATCTTAGTGATATCTCGGAATAATTGAAAACTAAAGTCCACAAGCGAAGCATCATATAATATAAGGGGGGATGCGTATCGGCAGGAGCAAACCTGGTTATTATTTCTAATAAAGAATAGTTTTTTACAACAACCGCAGAAATTGCCTCATCCATCCAGAGAGATTGATTTACCGAAACTAATCTCAACAAAAGAGCAATAAACAGAATTAATAAAATTGAATTTTTCGTCTTCATATAATGAATTACTTTGCCGCCTTACCCGTAATTAACAACTCCAATATTCCAACAAATAATCCAACATCATAAATTATCTTAAAAATTATGAAGGCTGGTTGGAAATTTACTGCTGCTTTTACCAGACCAATTAAAATTGAAACAGGTAGGGAGGATCTAAATAATGCTACAAATAACCCGATGCGTCCCAACTTGTAGTCTCTTTTTCCTACCCATTTCGCATGCTTATATACTTCAATTAAGGTGTCGGGATTTTTATGATAAAAAATGGAACCATTTACGGTAATTGCTCTATAACCTAATTTTTCCGAAAGACTATAGTCATCAGTATATCCACCCGGAGTAAAACCTCCAACCTTATCGAATTCTGATTTCAATATTGCACGAAAAACCTTTTGCTTGTCCGGATAATCTTTTGAATGCCGTCTTTTGTTTTCCCATCCTTCGTTAATATTCCAACAGCGTGCCCAAACATTGTTCCAGTTGGAAACATACTCTTGTTTACTGAATGTTCCTTTTGCTTTGCCGATTACTATCGGTTTAACTAAGTGTTTTAAAAAATTCCTGTCAAAAGTCATATCTGCATCTACAAAAACCAAAATGTCTCCACTGGCATGTTTTACCCCAAGGTTCCTTGCTTCACCCGGACCTTCATGTTTTTGCTTTAAAAATATTAACTTTGAATTTGGAACTTGGAATTTCGAAATAATTTCAGTAGTTTTGTCGACAGAACCGTCGTCAACTACTATAATTTCGAGATTTTTGTATGTTTGTTTTGCGAGCGACTTTAAACATAAAACAATCTCTTTCTCTTCGTTAAAAACTGGAATAATTATACTTAGTTTTGGATCAATCATGTGTTAATTTAAATACGGCATAATTCTTGTTTAAACTTGCGATTTTTTCAACCGAAAAAGGTTTTATTTCGTTTATCTCCCAAAAATCAGCCTCATTATAATTATACTTTTCTTCAGATAAAGAATAAACGCACTCTACTTCTTTATAATTTATATATCCTAGAGGGGTTTTACCATATTTGAAAATAAGAGGATATCTTAATACGTGCGCACGGGTATCAAAATCAATTACTTCAATTACGTTAAAACTACCGCAACTTTCGGAATCCGTTGCTATAATCTGAGCAGCAGAATAAACATCAACCGCGGCCAATCCTTCGGGCATACCTATCGCTTTTTGCAAATTTACATAAGGAGAAGTTATGCTCAAATAAATATATGAAAATATTGTTATGTATCCTAAATAAATATTTTTATTGAATATTAAATACAAAACATAACCTCCTACAATTGCGAAAATTATCCACAAATATAAGATATGATAGTACATTACACCTCCTCCACGCCCTGTTAATATTGTTTCATAAAAATAAACGTAGGCAGTTTTTATATGATAAAAGTCGTGCCTTAGATCAAATAAAACCATCGGTAAATTACCAATAATTGATCCGGCGATAAAAGTAATAAAATGACTTAATTTTCTTTCCGTGAAAACCACTGACACTAATAATAAAAATAACGGGAAAATATAAAGCAATTGAATACTTACTCCAACACCCGCCAAAATTCCTAACAGAAAAATATATTTTATTTTCTTTTTCGAAAAGAACAAATACAATAAATGCAATGAAACAAGGAAAATTAGGGGCAGATAGTTATAATTCCACAAAAATAAAGAGTGATTTATCATAATGGGGTCAAAAAGAAAAACCAAGGTGGCAAAAAAAGCTACTTTAGCATTAATTAATTTTCTTACGATAAAATATAAAATTACACCGGTTAAAATATTCAGAATAGTAAAATATGCTGTTATCGGCACAATATTGTGATTAAAAATATACTCGAGAGGAACTAAAGAATAATTAAAAATTGCTCCGGAAAACAGTGTATAACCTTTTGAAGTTTCTCTAAAATAACGTTGTCCCAAGAGTGATGGTTTTTCTCTGATATAATTACCCGAAACTATCAAGCTCATTGCCTGCTCGGGTCCGTAATTAATTCTTTGTGGGAACTTATAAAACCTTATTAATGTCCCCAAAATAATAACCAATAGCAAACTTAATAATTTAACAACTTCTTTATTTTGAAGTAAGTACCTTAAATAGTTTTTCATAACTCAATGCTACATTGTCCCAATTAAATTTACCTGCCTGTTTGCGTGGTCTAACGCCCCAATGCTTATTCAGGGCTGTGTCGAGAGCCTTTGCATATTCCTCAGTGTTTTCAGGGTTAATTAATATTCCTGCCTCACCTACAATTTCTTCTCTTATGGCGTCGTTATTTGCTACAACTGCAAGCCCCGTCGCCATTGCTTCAACCAATACAATTTCAAAAGAATAATATGACATTGATGCAATAGTGAACAAGTCACATGCTCTATAGACATTGTCTACTTTCTCATAAGGGATTTTGATTAAATTAAACCTTTTCCCCAACAACTTCTTACCCAAATCAAATATTTCCTTTTTTAATTCTCCATCTCCAACCAGCAACAAACTAGCATTCACCCCGGCAACGGCCTTGATGACCAAATCAATCCTTTTGGAGTGAATTAATGCAGCATTGCAGAGCATTATTGGTTTTTGAAGATTTGTTTTATATATTTTACCCTTAGACGAAAATTTATTTAAGTTTACTCCGTTAGGAATATAAACGGATTTAACAAAAGGGTTTGCCCTTTTGGCCCAGCTTTTTGCGAATGAGGATAGTGCAATAAATCTATCCGGGAAGCACCAAAGATTATTTCTGTCATCCCAACCGATACCTGATTGGCCGGAAATTACCATTTTTCCACCATACAACCATGTTGTTAGCCGTACCAACGCAGGCTGCCATCCTCCATTTAAAGGTATTACTACATCAAATTTCTCTCTCCATATTAGCGGAAGAAATTTCAGAGTACTACAAAATGTTTGAAAGCCATATGGGTCAATATAAAATCGCCATAGAAAAGACCATCTCTTTTTCATATTTTGATAAGAACTAAATATTTTTACTTCGTGATTTATCGTCAACTTTTTGGATAGTTCTGAAACAAAAGTTTCTGCTCCCCGTTCTACCTTTCCCTGATAAATATTTAAAAAGGCAATTTTCATTTTATTTCCAATACTTCATAATTATCCGTTTTATAAACTTTTGTATATTTACTAATAAGTTGATCAGCAAAAAATGGCTTGTATGAGCCCAAACCGCTCTCTTTATATGGCGATAATATTATAATTCTGGGATTTTCTTTTTCAATATCTTTGTACATTTCATCTTCCAAATTATTTTGTTTCAGATACCAAGAAAGTTGTGGCATCCAAGGTCTGTAAGAAGGTAGAGTTTCTGTAAGGGCGTAAAGGTGGTCCCAAGAATTAAGTACCAAAATTTTCTCATCGGGTTGAATTTTTTGTTTAACAAAAGCAGATACTTCTAAAATCTCAGAATCGTAGAACCTCGCCGGTTTACCCCAATCTCGAATTATAGTTCTTGCTAACGGATACAAGAAAATAATAAGGACTATAATACTTATCAATTTTCTTATATTATTTTTTGGTTTCGATAATATAATTGCAAAACCAAATGCAATATATGGTAAAGCCGGCTGGAAATGAAACAGTTCCCACCTAGGAAATGCAAACAAACTTCCAGCCAAACTCCAAATTAATAATTCCGGAATAAAAATCAACGGTATAAATGTTAAATATGCTTTTACTAATTGAATTAATGTCGGCAAGCTTATCTGCCCGGATGCACTCGGGAGAACCCTCATTCCGAACTTAATCGCCCAAATATAGAAATCATCAAATAAGCGAAATGATATAAGAAATAAAGTAAAAGGAATAAATACTATAAGTGAACTGTAGAATATCTTTGCAATGACACTTTTCGCACCTTTCAAGGTCTCACCTTGTAGGGTGTATATAGTGATTGGGACAAGGAACCAAAATGCTGTTTGCTTTACCAAAAAAGCCAAAGCCCAAAATACTCCAAGCCAAAGGTATTTTTGCTTTTTGAAAAAATAAAAAAGAACAATCATAAAAGGAGTTAACGCCAGGTCAAACCAAAGTCCATTTCCCTCATAAAATATGTGCAGGAAAATAAAGATAATTGTTGACAGTAACGCAACGCTTTTACCCCAAAGTTTATTCGAAACCCAAAAAACCAGGTAGTCTGTTATTAAAATTAAAATCCAGCTGAATATTTCCAGCTGCACCAAACCTATCCCTGTTAGTTTGAAAAATCCAGAAAGTACGGTGAAAAGAAATGGTGTATGAGCAATTGCAATATCTTTATAAGGCAACCATCCTTTTAGCATCAAATACGGCCAAGCTAACATCTCAGGCCAAGCGGTAAACTTGATATTAATCAATAAAATTAAGTGTATTAAAAGAAGTAAAGTCAGCCATATTTTTGAATCAACATTTTTCAAACGTCGCATATTAATCAATAAATCTGTATTTAATTAAACTCCAAAGTGCAATAAAACCATCCTTCCATGTAATCTTCTTTCCGTCATTATATCCTCGGAGCTCTACCTTAATAGGAATCTCATAAATATTGTAACCCTCTCTTAATAATTTTGCTGTAAATTCCGCCTCAAAATCAAACCTGTCAGCAGATAAGTTAATATTTTTAAGCACATTTTTTCTGAAAACTTTATATCCGGTTTCCATATCGCTCACGGGTTTAGCATAGATAATTCTTGTCATTAATGATAAGAATTTGTTACCGACATAATGTGAAATTAGCGGTGTTTTTCTCTCACCCAATAATCTGAGCGGATAGTTTTTAAGTCTTGTGCCGTAAACTACGTCAGCTTTTCCAGATAGGATTGGTTTTAATAATTTTGAATAATAAACAGGGTCATATTCAAGGTCTGCATCCTGAATAATAAGTATCTCTCCGTGGGTTTTGTTTATTGCCAACCTTACTGCAGAACCTTTACCTTTGTTTTTTTTATGTTGATATACTTTTATTCCTTTTATTTTTTCCAGTATTTCCGGAGTTTTATCAGTTGAAGCATCATCCACAACTATTATCTCTCTCGTTATTCCTTTGGACAATTTTGCCTTTTTAACATTCGCTATCAGGGTTTCGATTGTTTTTTCTTCATTAAAACACGGGACTAAAATCGATATTAGCATTCTATTTTTTATATATTGCAAGTACAGACAATCCAATAGGCGGTTCGATATACTTTTCAGGCCAAATCAATAATTTCCCGATAATATTAAATATTTCCACATTCCTCCGGGGTAAAGAACCTCTTTTTGTAAGTCTTAACATTATAAACCATGCAGCAGCTGATGCCAGGTTAATATATTTCAATGAAATTTTCTTAAAACCTATATCTTCCAGAAGTAAATCCAGTTCCTTTTTATTATATCTTTTGTAATGACCTAATTTCGCATCTAGATGGCTGTATAAAAATTCATGCGCCGGTACTAATAATATCAATTTACCCCCCTTTATTAGAAGACTATACATATTTTTTAAGGCGTTGGTGTCTTTTTTAATATGTTCCAGCACATTTAAACAGACAATCGTATCAAATTTTTTATTATTAAAAAAATTATCGTTTTTCTCCACATTTCCCAATTCCACTTCTAACTTATTAGCGAAACGCTTTTTTAATTTTTCTACATATCTTTCATTTAAATCTATAGCGTAAACTCTTTTGGATTTATCAACTAATAATTGTGTAATATTCCCAATTCCAGCTCCAACCTCTAAAATGTGTCCTTTAAGTTCAGGTTCTATAAGCATAAAAAGCCAGTTGTTATACCAACCCGCCTCCCTCATTATTTCAAGGGTATACTCTCCTACCTTATCCATGTACCTATTCTACCGCAATTTTAATTAACCTTACTAACTAAATCTTTGTTAAAATAATAACTAGGATATTGGAATAAAAACCATGTGCGGAATTGCAGGTAAAGTTTTCTTATCTAACGCATCGGTATCTGATTCGGACCTTAAGGTTATGGCAGGCAAAATAGCTCACAGAGGTCCTGACGACGAAGGAGTATATATATCAGCCGATCGTAAGGTGGGATTAGCTAACAGAAGACTGGCAATTATAGATCTCTCCTCTAAAGGTCACCAGCCCATGAATTACAAAGGTCGTTACTGGATAACCTTTAATGGAGAAATTTATAACTATCAAATCCTTAAGAAAAAACTAATGAAAGATGGCTGCAGATTCAAATCAAACAGCGATACTGAAGTTATACTGGCTTTGTATGACAAATATAACACAGGTTGCTTGAAGTATCTCAGGGGAATGTTTGCTTTTGCTATTTATGATTCTTCGGAAAACACTTTGTTCCTGGCAAGAGACAGGATAGGCAAAAAACCTTTAAAATATTATTTCAACGACAATGTATTTATTTTTTCTTCCGAATTAAAAGCAATACTAACTCAATCCGAAGTTATTTCAAGAATAGATTACGAAGCTATTCGTTCCTATCTAATATTCGGTTATGTACCTTCACCGGCAACGGGATTTGAAAATATTAATAAATTAGAACCGGGAAATTATCTTCTGCTCAATATTAATAAAAAGAGTTTAATTAAGAAAAGATACTGGGAACCGTATTTCGGAGACAAACTCTCACTATCGGAAAATGATTGGTGCAATAACATTCTTTCTGTATTGGAAGAGTCCACAAAACTAAGAATGATATCTGACGTCCCAATCGGTGCGTTTCTTTCGGGCGGGGTCGATTCAAGTGCGGTTGTTGCAGCCATGGCTCGTTTATCCACCAAACCGATAAGTACCTTCACCATAATATTTGAAGACGACAAATGGAATGAAGCCAAATATGCTAATAATATCAAAAATTTATATAACACCAATCATTTCGAATTACTGGCTGAACCGGAAAATGTCGAAATATTACCTCAATTGGCTTACTTCTATGAAGAACCTTTTGCTGATGCAAGTAATGTCATAACCTACATGGTGTCACAACTTGCTAAAAAATATGTAACGGTAATTTTAAACGGTGACGGAGGAGATGAAAACTTTGCAGGTTATCCGAACAGATATTTTAGACTTAAAAGAGATGTAAATTATTACAGATGGATAAATGAAATACGCCCGGCCGCAACTCTGGGATTAAAAGCTCTTTCTAAGGTATCAAAAAGTAAATTAATAAATAAATCAAAAAACTTTTTTGAGAAGTCAAAACTTCCTCTTTATCAGAGATTTGCCTCTTACAATCAAATATATTCCTTTGATGAAATACAACAAATTACATTGGGTAAACTGATTGATGCAAGTTATAATCAAAATCCATACTATATAGTCGAAACTTGTTTTGAATTATTTAAAGGACGTGATCTAAAAGATGCGGGTTTGAAATTTGACCTTCTTTATTGGTTACCTGACGATCTATTAGCTAAAGTAGATATAGCTTCCATGGCCAATTCTCTTGAGGCCCGTTCACCCCTGCTTGATCATAAAATGATAGAGCTTGCCTGTAAAATCCCTTTCAATTTAAAGGTTAAAAACGGTATAAGTAAATACATTCTAAAAAAAGCTCTGGAAAAAATCGTGCCTAAAGAAAATCTATACAGACCGAAGATGGGATTTGGGGTTCCCTTACATTTATGGTTTTCAGGTAGTTTAAATAAATATTCAAAAGCTAAGCTGCTATCCAAAAAATCAAAAATAAAAAATCTGATCAAAAAGGAAAATATAAAACAGATGCTTGAATTACACGGTCCCGAAAAAGACTTCGGACCAAAGTTATGGGCACTTTTGAGTTTAGAATTGTGGTTAGATAATTATTTTAATTAGTAGCCGATTCCACCTTTAATTATCCTTCTTTTAATTCTTCTGAACGGTGTTTCAATTACAGACCGCAATAAAAAGTTATTATCCATTTTCACCCAAGGAGAAGGTACAAACATAGGTCTTTCTCTAAAAAAGACCTCAGGATAATAATAATCTTTAGGAAAATTATTACCTATTTCATATTTCAATTTTTTCTCCCTTTTTATTACATTTTTATCTAACTCTCTGTTAGCGCTTCTTAATAAGTGTGTTGCGTGGAGATAGGGTGCATCAATAAATAATATTTTTGTTTTATCTCTATCCTGTATCATTTTTCCTTCCCCATCTGTCCATCCCCATGTCCCATGCGGATTTTTGGATGATAAACCCTGGATCTTGCGCTTCACGCCCCTTAATGCAAAATGGCCGGTCCTTCCCGCCAACGAATATCTTCCGGCAATACTTTCCTGATAATGATATATATCTCCGACAAGATTGATCGATGGCACAACGATCGATTCAATATTATTACCGCTTTCTGATATTTTTTGAGATACTTTTCGGATAGAATCATCCCACCATATTTCGTCTCCGTCGACAACCAAAAACCAGTCCGAACTTGTAGCATCAAGCATTTCTTGTCGCACCTTTGTAAAATCATCAATAGAAACTGATTTTAGAAAACGTGTTTCGATTTTTTGAGGAAATTTCTTTTCTAATGTTTTGATGATATCTCGAGTTTTATCAGTACTTCCGGTGTCCCAAAGTAATATCTTGTCAACCCAATCAATAACACTCATTACGGAAAACCACAGATAGCGTTCTTCATTTTTCACCAAAGTATGTACCCATATTTTCATAAATTTTTACCTCCTGTAATATTTAATGACTATAAACCAAACGTAACTTGCTAATAAGGAATTGACTATAAATAATGTTATTGCGGGTCCAAAAACACCAAACCTAGGTATAAATATGTAATTAAGGGTGAATAATGCACTTATCTGTACAAAGGAAAACATGCCGATATAAACCGTTTTCTTCATTGCATAAATTATCGCCGCAACCGCAGGTGCAGTTGTTAAAAATGGTATCGCAGCGAATGCCAGCAGGCGAAAAACATTAACTGATTCCAAATACTTATCGCCGAACAAAACTAATATAAATGGTTTGGAAATAACGATCCAGATCAATACCCCACATATCATCGGGAGTAAAAATAGGCTTGCTTTTTTAATATAGATCTTCTCTTTATCTTTATCCTTAAAGGATGCAAGTCTCGGAGCCAATACTGCTGAAAAACTTGCAGTAAGGACGATAATGAACGTTGAAAGTCTTATAGGTATGGAATATAAACCCGTTGCCGTTGCGCCCAACATAACGGCCAACATCTGGACGTCCAATCTCCCTGTTAGTGATGAAATTATATTATTTACTCCTAGCCAACCGGAAAACTTTATCAGGCTTTTAATAACATCTTTATTTATCCGTACATATAAAAAGCCCATACCCAAAAATCCGAAACCAATAAATATTGGCCCAAGCGTTGATATCAGTGTTGAAAAGAGTAATGAAGATAAAGTCAGACCACCTAAAATAAAAAATATTAGCGTTGCAATTAATCTTATTATTCCTAGTGAATTCTCTACCATAACAGATATTACAAATTTTCTTTTTGCCTGAAAAACATATGGAAAAAGCGAGTAAAAAATAAAGCCTATTGAAATTAATGCCACCCAAAATGATATTTGAAAATAATCTGTTGCCATAAACTTTGATGCGAAAAATCGGGGAAATATAAACAACGGCAAACTTATTGAAGAGATAATAATGAACCGTAATAATAATGCGGATTTAATATATTTCAAAGATTCGTTGTATTTTCCCTCCGAATCAAAATTTGCAACAAAGTTCACAAGTCCTGCTGAAATACCGACATCCGATAATGAAATAAAAATATACATCAGGTTTGTTGCGGCCGAAAATATGCCAAAATCAGAAACTGTCAAGGCTCTTGCTGCAACCAAGGTAAATAAAAACCCCAAAAAGGCAGAAAAGACATTCCCGGCAAAAACAATATATGTGTCTATCGCCGTTTTGGCAGACAGAACTTGATATGCTCTTGAGATATATTTATTCATCTTTTTCTGAACTTATAACCTACTCCCCTTTTAATCAATAATTTTAATAAAGCTTTAGTAACATAAAAGGGGTTATCATAATAATAAAGTACGCGCCCGAATCTGATATAAGATCTATTCTCCTTAATAAAATTTTGATATTCATTAATCAAATCATGTATATTTAGATCGCTAACCGCATAATATTCAATCTTATCTTTCCAATAATATTCAAGTTCAACTTCACCTTTCCACTCCACCATATGGAACTTTGGACTGTAAAGTATAGCGTAATTTTTGGGTATTATCTTCATTTTTTTACCATCTTTTACAAAAAACCACTTATGATGAGATTGCCCCGGGACTCTTCGTCCTCCGGTTAACCAATCGGTTATATCAAAATGAGAAAAAATCATATCGGTTCCCATTGACGGCGTTGCTATATAACCTCTTTTAGCAACCCTGTTCATTTCCTCAATAACCAAAAAAGGATTATATAGATCTTCTAATGTATGTGTACACAAACAAACATCAAATTCCTTATTCTTGAATGGCAGTTTTTCTTTTGTTATATCTACTTTGACAAACCTTTTTGCTTTCAATTTTGACGCAGTATAAGGAGCTTCTTGGGGAAAAATTATATCGACCAACGTATCAACTTTAATTTGCTCATGCTGCTTCATCGCCCCGCCGATATCAAGTACCTTTGTATCCTTGTCGATATTAAGTTCATTTATCAAAAAAGTATCGTTTCGAGCCATATCTAATATTTTACATTAAAAAATACTACAATGATCTTAATGCTTAAAAACCGCCGATTTTCACCCATAATAATAATATTATTTTTATTGTTATTTACCAGATTTTATAATTTGGAACGGACAGCGCGCTTTATCTGGGATGAATCCAGCGATCTTGTAAGGATGCACCAGATATATATTGACAGGAATTTAACACTAATCGGACCGATCTCTGAAGACGGTAATAAAGTATTCAGCTCATTAACTTACTATCTTCTGCTTCCTTTTACCGTGATGGGTGGTTTTCATCCCGTTAGTCCGGTTTACGGAACCGCCTTCTGGGGAACATTTACAGTGATTTTATTACTAATACTTGTCCGAAGGTTAACTGAAAATAAAATAATATTTTATCTAACTGCTGTATTACTGGTTGTTTGGCATCCTTTAATTGAAACTTCAAGATGGGCTTGGAATCCGAACTTAATTCCATTTTGGACAGCCTTTGGTTTATTGATGTTTTATGAAATCCTCCCCACCCTCCGCTACGCTTCAGGTGGGGTATCCTTACTTTCTGCTTCGCAGAGGATTACATCAGCAAGCTCAATTCATCCCCACCCTAATAGGCGGGGTATTCTTGAGATTTCTGATAAAAACAAAAATTGGTCGCTGTTTTTATCAGGATTATTTTTTGGATTTACAGTTCACCATCATTACATTAGCATTTTTTCATTAATAGGATTCTGGTTGATTGTGCTTATTAAATACCTTCGGGAAAAACATTATTTAAAAATTGTATATTTTACATTAGGAGTCGGATTGGCTTTAAGTCCGTTTATAATTTTTGACCTAACGCACCCTCCGGGATTATTTTTAAGCCGATTATTATACTTTAATTATATTGGTGCTGCTTCACCCGGAATATCAAACTTTATTCTTAAACTAATTTTAACTCTGGACTCGACATTTAATTACTTAATACCTTTAGCCTTAATAAAATACATTTTCTATGTGATCTTCGGAGTATTATTTATAAAAGACATAAAAAATAAATCCTTCCCTCTAGTTTTTATATTTGTATTTTTCATTCAGATTGTTGGAGTTACTCTTATAGAAAATTTCTATCCGCACTATATAATTCCCGGAATTATATTTTTTCTTGTGTACATTGTTTACCAAAGACCTAAAAATATAATTATTTATCAGAAAATTCTTCTGCTTCTCCTAATTACCGCTTCTCTCTTTACTCTTAGAACTCTATTAACAAAAGTTACCTGGGAAAATGACATCAGGTCGATTAACAAAATAACGGATATCACTGAAGATCAGATTAAACAATATGATTTGAAAAATAATAATATTGCATCTATCGCAAGTCCGGATCCAAATACTTACGGAAGAAGATACCGCGATCTTTTACATTTAAAAGGAGTTTCCTTAAAAACGAAGGATGAGTATTATATTTCTGACCATCTGTTTGTTATATCCACTTCAAGTGAAGAGGTTATACGAAATGACAAAGCATACGAAATGAGCTTTTTTAATAAAGGCAAACTGGTCCAAATGTGGGAAATCGAAAACTCCGAATGGGTCGTCTATTTATTTGAAAGAAACTAATAAATGACATTAACCGCCTTCACCAATTACACATCTATAAATATTCTTAGCTTTATTAAAACTCACATTAACTGATTTTTTATTTTTGGATTAACAGCAAGAAGATTTTTATTGATATCTCGTTTTTGGATTTTATCCGATTTAAGTTTTTCCAATCCTCCATCTCTGAAAATATAAATTTTGTAACCGCTGTTTTTTAGAATATTAAAAATATCGCTGTGCGTGAATCCAAAAAGGTGAATATTTTCATTAATTTCGATTAGTAAATAATCTATTTTTTTTTCACTAATTAAATTTTTCATTCCGTGTAATACTTTATACTCAGCACCTTCCACATCGATCTTGACGATATTGATCTTTTTAATTTTTAATCTCTTAACAAATGAGTCTAAGCTTATCGAAGGATATTTTTGAGTTTTTTGAAAATCTTTCGGGTAAGCAATATGGCTCATCTCCGACTCTCTTTCATTAACAAATTGTTCCATTCCGTTTTTGTCCGATACCAATTTACGATAATATTTTATTCTCCCGGAAAATCCATTTATTTTAATATTTCGCCTTATTACATTCGTGATTCTCGGATCAACGTCAAATGAATAAACGAAACCGTCGGTAGCTTTACTTGCAGCTAAAAGCGAGTAAAATCCAATATTGGCTCCGACTATAATAACCACGGAATCTTTTTTTATAACCTTAAGAAACAGCTCAGATTCCCAATATTCGGGTTTTCCTGTCATAAATACAATTCCTCCATACGAACTCCAGTACGGACAGATACACTTAACTCCTTTTGAAATCTCTGTGATTAGATCCTTTTTAATAAAATGTTTATTAACCTTCCAATAAATCATTTTAATTAAAGTGCCCACAAATTTACCTTTATTTGCAGGGTGGGTAAGTATAAAATATGAACCCCGCAGTAAAATTCGGATTTGAACAATATAATATTTAACTTTTTGCATTCCGAAGGTCACTTTCTAACGAGAAGTATGGCTCTTCCTTCCGTTTTTTCATAAGTCTCAGAAGGTCCAATATTAAACTCGCCCACTAATTCATAAGTGTTATTCAAATATTCATTTTCTATATTATTTGGGTCGGCAAATATTTGTTTCCACCCTTCTCCCATATAATAATTTTCATCATCGATCAAGTAATTTGTTAAATAAATCGCATCAAACGGCTTCTCCACACCATCCGGAGGAATCAGCATCTCAGGCTCCAGAGGAAACCAGACGGTCTGCCTTTCCCCGTACCAGCTTCCCCATGTATCTAAATTAGTAACAATCACATCATCCGGATCCGTATTTTCCTTTAAAATCTTGCTCAGGGTTACATAAACAGGTGGTTTCCCAATGTTATGTGTTTTTCTCTCAAACCTCGAATCCAAAAATATCATCCCAAGCGTCTGACCAACAGCCAAGAATAGAATTAAGAATAAAGAGGTAAGAATTACGAGTTTTTGTTTTGTAATTTTAAAATTGAAAATTATTATTTTTTTGAAAATTGAAAATTGTAAATTGAAAATTTGTCTTACTATCCACACCAATCTTTCAACCGCAAACAAATATATAAACGGTACAACCGGTATAAGATATCTTAATAAAGGAATCGTGACCGCGGTTGTTAAATAAATTACCAACAACATTAATAATATGCTTAGTTTTAGCCTATTTTCGACTTTATCCTTATTCCACCAAAAAAGTGACAATACAAAAAATACAAATAAATAGGGTGACATATAATTAGGAATTAATCTGTAAAAGTTATACATGTTATAGAAAGTCTTTTTTGCAATTTCCACGCTCTGAAGCGGGATAACAGACCCACCTCTTAATCTGTTTGAGGTACCTTCTCCCGGATAATAAAACATACTAGCTTCCATGCCGCGAACGACTATCGGATACAAAACACTTCTTTTATTTACCTGTTTGAAATAAAGATTATCAAAAAGCAAAAAACCTACTAATAAAATTGTAAATATTTGAAATGCTCTTTTAAAAGAAAAGTTCCTGATCACAAAGTAAAAAAAGACGGGGATCATAAATAGAATGGCTTGCGGACGGGTGAAATACATTAAAAGAGAAACTATTAATCCTCCAGCCTGTATTCTCATGTCCTTAAATGTGATCAGATAAAACGACATCAGAAGCTCGAGAATAAAAAACATTTCTGATGCACCCGTATGTGCAAATTCGATCAGATTTATATAGAAAGCTAAACTTAATAAAAATATCAATGCCGCCAATTTTCCAAAAAGCTTCCTGGCAAATAAATATCCGACAATAAGTACTAAAATAAAGGAAATCCAAGAAAGAAGTAAAACCGACGGATCGTTCACTCCAAAAAATCTAAAGAATATTGATAGAAGATACGGATATAACTTCGGTACAGAACTGCCTGAAAAATACTGACCGGTATAATTGAACAAATCTTCTCTGAAAAAGGAAAAACTCGAAACGAAACCTTTACCGTTTACAATATTTCGGGCAATATCAGCATACTTGGCAGCATCAGAGAATTGCAACCAGACATTCATTGTTATTATTTTAATCTGCAATTGCTTTTTCGTAAACTCGTAATGTTTCTTTTACTGTTTTATCCCAAGAAAATCTCATCAGTTGAGTTTTTCCTTTCTTGACCAAACTTGAACGTAATTTTTCGTTTTTTAGCATCATTTCAACCGATTCATTTATTGAATCAGCGTTCTTGGGATCAATATAATATACTGCATCTCCCGCCACTTCAGGTATCGAGCTGACTTTACTGGCAATCACTGGACACGACATTGAAAAAGCTTCCAATATCTGCAGACCGAACCCTTCATAAAGCGTGGGGGTTATATAAATTATCGCCTTCTTAAAAATATAAGCACTCTGACCGTCGGTTACAAAATTTTTATATACCACCTTATTGCTGATACCGAGTTTCGTGAATTCATTTTTTTCTGCCTCGGAAAAATATTCACCACCTGAACATACTAAAAAAATATCTTTCTTTTTGCGCAGGATATCGGAAATCGATTTTATAAAGAATTCAAAGTTGTCATAACCTATTCTGCTACCTACAAAGAGAATGTATTTTTTCGGAAGTCCATGAACAAAGGTAGGAGTAATCTTATCCAAAGGATTTGCTAAATATACAACATTAATTTTATCTGCAGGGATTTTGTATATCTTAATCAAATCTTTCTTGGTATTTTCCGAAATGGCAATTATCTGATTTGCTTTGGTTACAACTTCCTTTTTATATACTGAGGTCTTGTTGCGCAGATCCTTATAATCTTTACTGAAAATTTCATGGATCATGTCATATACGGTGACTACATACGGTTTACCTTTAAGTTTATTTAAAAAATAAGGATGAAAATAAGTAACATGAAGAAGGTCATAATCCGCCTGGGAAACTTTTTTTTCGCCAAAAAAATAATTTAAATAAAAAACTAAATAATTTTTGTAAGGAAATTTAAGATTAGGTAAAAAAGGAATAACTCCTTTTTTCAATTTAGGCAAAAAGATATTATTTGAGAATCTCCCTTCAATAATAACTTCATTATTCGTTTTCTTTATTCCACTAGCTAATTCATAAAATATTCTGGATACACCCCCATAATCCTGGAAACTGAATATTTGATGATCGAAGAGTATTTTCATTTTCGATTAATCATCATTAAATGATCCGCAAAAGTCTTGCTTTTCATGCGCAAATAAACCCAAAAATAAAATATAAACCAAAAGCGCGATAACAGTACAAATTTTATATGAGATACCGGTTTTTTCGACATTATATGTACATTCACACCGTTAGAATATAAATACAAACCAAGTCTATTTGCAATATAGCGCAGGGTGCTTAACTGATAAAAAGATACATGTTGTCCTGCTCCGAAGGCAAAATACCACCAATCTTTGTCCAATGGTTCTTTATAAAGCATTGTAGAAAATAGAAGTGCTTCATTATTATATTTATTGAATATATTTTTTATCTCCTTTAAGGGGTCCTTAACATGCTCTAAAAATTCAAAAGAGGTAACTACCTGAAACTTTGTCCTTTTATCTGCTTCAAAATTTTTGGCAAATACATTTTCACTTTTTAAGTCTTCCCAGTAATAATCAAAACCAATATCTCTCATTAACCGAGTAAATACACCATAACCTCCGGCATAATCCATGTGTTTACTGTCTTTATTAAAAAGAAAATAAATTACCCCGGCGGAAATTTTTGAGAGAGTTAGATTTCTTGATAATAAACCCGTATCGGCATCTGCAATAGCTGAAGAATAGGCTTCCTTCAACCAATAAGGGTGCTCAGTTTGAATATGTTTGCATTTTTTACATTGAAAATAGCTAACATCATATTTGTTTAAAATTTTAGATTTAAATATTAAACGAACTTCAGATAAGCATAAATTACATTTAGGATTTTTATTATTCATTTTTAATAAATTGCAGGCAAGCAACTGCACCTGCTGCAGCTTGTCTTATTTTATTTGAAACTCCTGGATTAATATACTCACAATCGTCGCACTCATCCTTACTTACCGATTTCCATCCCTCGCTGCTGTATTTATAAAACTGTTCTTTATATTTGTAATTAAATTTATCGATGACTTTCTTAATCATTTCTCTATCAAATTGTTGGAACCAACCGAAATTTTGGTACTTTCCGTACGGAACTGTAATAAAACACTCGCCACCTTTACTCAATACTCTCTTAAATTCATCTATGACTTTCAGATAATCATTAGTACTTTTTTCGGCATACTTCCTATCATTAGTGTATATATTTGTATTATCCATACCAATATGTTCCAATACAGAACATGAAATAACATAATCAAATGTATTTTCTTTCAAACATAAATTTCTTAAATCAGCATACCCGTCATATAAATAACTAACCCCAAGATCATTAAAAAAATTATTTTCAACATCAAGTGTGGCAATTAACCAAGAATGTTTATTCAATATTCTATTTTGCAGTAAAAATAGGTGGTTCATCGTTGAACCAGCATCAAGTATTGTCTTATTCTTTCCTGATATATTTGAAATAATCCAGGGGTATTCAACAACCCTCTCATCGAAACTGTGTCCAAACTTATTTGGTAATTGTAAATTATTTCTAAATCTTTTCAGAAGCAATCTTGAGTTTATTGTACGCTCAATAAACTCGTCTCTAGCTTCCAAGTAACCCGAAGACCAAGGTTTACTACCCCCAAAACGATATCTTTCTTTCAATATAAAAGAAATAAAACGTTTATTATAATCGACGATTGATGGATTTAGTAGATTCATTAATTATAATGAAGTATTGTACAATTAAACTAACCATTTGTAATATAATTTATGTTTTAAGATATTTATTAAGTTAATTTTAAATATATATTTTCTTGTATATATGTCTGCTTCAGAATTTATTTTAATTATTTTATTTTTAAATGATGGGTTCATCTCAAACAGTTTAGCTTCTGATAACTTAGAATTCTTTGACGAGGTGTGTGAAGCACCCTTACCAAAGCCAATATTTGAAACCAAATTCTTATTTGGTACGATTGAAATACCTCCGTTTTTCCAAATATGATAAACAAATTGATAATCCCATGTATCTATTTTCCCGCTGTAAGCGGCTTCAAAAATTGTATTCCAGTAAATTTTTTCTATTAAATTGTCATAATATTTATCCAGTATACCCTTGCTGTCTATTTCTGGCCAATCTTGCATATTTACATCGTATCCTTTCCAAGCCCTTTTCCAAGATGCCCAACCCCATATATGAACATATTTTGAAAAATAATAACCATCCCTAACATTTTTATCCCAATTTTGAAAGTTAACCCCTCCGATGTGCATAATCCTTTTTTCTTTACGGTATAAAGCTAGCATTCTCTCACAAAACTTAAAAAACGATTGGTTTGGAAAAATATCATCTTCTAAAATAATTCCTTCCTCAACATTCTCAAAAAACCAATCTATCGCAGAACTTACTGCTTTTTTGCAACCTAAATTACTTTCTCTATAAAGTCTAGTTACATTACATTTCCAATCTATATTTTCGGTAATTTTTCTTGCCTCAATACACCTTTCTTTATCGCTAAATACATCATCTCTTGGCCCATCTGCAGCGATAAATAATCTCTTAGGTTTAATTTTTCTTATTTCCGCAAAAACTTTTGCAGTTGTACTGGGACGATTAAAAATTAGAAATAATAATGGGGTTTTTAACATTTTAATTAAAGATTAGTTTTTTCATTTTCCGATACCAAATTTTATAAGAAAAATTTTTAAAAAAAATGTCTCTCGAAGCTTTACCCATCCTTTCGCGTAGCTTCTTATTTTTAAATAGTGTAATAATTTTTTCAGCATACAAATCCGGGTCATTTACATCAACCACATAACCATTTGCTCCATCTTTGACAGATTCCGGTAATCCTCCTCTGTTTGATACTACACAAGGTAAAGCATATGACATCGCTTCAACAACGGCTATTCCATGACTTTCGGTTGTACTAGGCTGAAAATATATTATTGAATTACGATAAAGTTCCGATACGTTTTCTTGATAACCAATAAATTCAACTCTATTTAATTTTCTATTCTTTACCTTTCTTCTCATTTCTTGAAGTAAATCTCCATCCCCCGCCCAAATAAATTTTATTCTTTTGTCTATGGCTAAAACCCGTTCCGCTACCCTAAGCCATAATTGCGGATTTTTATATCCAACCAGATGCCCTATAGTTAGAATTATATTCTTTTTATTGTTCTTACCAATAGTTGTTGATCGTATACCACCGGTATTATAAATTACCTCAATATAATTTGGACTATAAATATTCCAATTATCAAGTATATATTTTTTTGAATATTCTGATACTGTGATTATTAGTTTTGTCGGATTTAGATATTTATTAATAATATAAGACACGATCGCATTTAAAGTTTCGCTTGGAACCGTATGTAAAACATAGTAGAACTTTAGAGGTAATATAATCGGACTTAAATATTTTCCTGGTACAGTAGAAGACACTAATATCCTGTTTGGTTGAAATCTTAAATATATTCTTATTACCTGATTTAATTCATCTAAAGCGGTTACTAAGAAATTCTTAGAATTTCTTTCTTTAATATAAAATGTTCGTACATGATTTCTTAACAGATATTGTTTAATTAAGGGGGCTACGTTTTCATAAATACACACCGAAAAATCAATGTTATTGTGTTTAACAAGATAAATTAAGTTCTTTAAATATGTAAAGGCACCGCCGGAAGACTTAACATCAGTAATAATTAATAATCTATTCATAAAGAAATCTATTCTTTAACTCCCTAAATTTTTTAATAGGATATTTTCGAAGAAAATCAAAAAAGAAGCCTGAATTTAACATATAATAAATGGTTTTAATATTCAATCCATAATAATTAACTAAAACATCGAGCAGCTTGGCACCTAACAGAGCATTCAATTCAAATTGAGAATACACTCTCAAATCTTTATTTTTTTTCGCTATAGTTCTAAACCATTCTAGACATCTAGCTATATATAACTGATTTTTCTCATAGTGTGTTTCCCAAAATGATAAATGCAAATTTAAATCTCCGTTTGACGGAAATAGTCTTAAATTATTTAAGATAATTTTTACTATATTTTTTCTTGCTTTTAATACCTTTTTATCATTTCTATTTGTAGCGCTGTCAGCATACATACGATAGTTTAATAATACTTTAGCGATATTAGCCATTTTATATTTCTTGCTTAATCTGAACCATAATTCATAATCTTCAACATGTTGATAATTTTCATCGTAATAAAAATCATTTATTCTTCTAATAAGTACTGACGGGTGGGCCAATGGAGATCCGAACAATAAGTGAACCTTCATTTCATCATTGTATAGAGGTAAATTCCATACTTGTACATAATCTCCTGATGTTTTTACAAGGGTTCCACAAAAAGTAATGTCGGGATTACTTTTTAAAAAATTAATTTGAGAAATTAACCTGTCTGGAAAACAAACATCGTCTGCATCCATCCGAGCCAAATATTTCCCTTTTGCTAATCTTATACCCTCATTCAAAGACCGGACTAAACCAATATTTTTTTTATGTTTAACCTTCTTTATCCGCTTGTCATTGAACTTATTCAATATTTTTTGAGTATTATCTTTCGAACCGTCATCAATAATTATTAATTCAAAATCTTTAAAAGTTTGATTTAGAATTGAATTTACTGAATCCTCTAAATATTTTGCAGAATTATATGAAGGTAACACAATTGATATTTGAGGATTGTTTTTCATATCTGAATCCAAATATTCGGGACAATATTAACAGAACTTACGGAAGAATTCCTAAACCACTTTTTTGGAGCAATTACTATTTTATTTACATTTCTATTCAACCATGCTCCCCACCAGGAAAATGAACTATTAGTAATTATATTATGCTTACATTTACTCATCAGCCATAAATCCAGGTAATCTTTTTTTACACCATTTCCCTTAACATATATAATTTTATTTTCAATTTTTAGGTTTTTCTCGCACCATCTTAAGTCATCGGAGAATATATAAAAAACTGGTCGTTTTACTTTTCCTTTTATATATTCCACAGCCTTGTGGTAATACTCTTTAGAATAAGTATTATGTATAGCTTTTACTTTAGAATCAGAAAAATAATCGCCCCTGCGAACATGAATTGATACTGATTGTGTATTCAGAATCTGTTTTAGTATCTTAATACTCTGCTTTGAAATCTGCTCTTTAGGAACTAATTCGCTTCGTAAAATTGAGGATATATCCTTAAAATACCGTTCACTTTGCCAAAACCCCCTTAGATATATATTGTCCTTAAATATAGATATTCCTGCTTTCCAAGTTTCACTACCTTCGATACGCACAGTAAATTTGGAATAAAAAATCTTTCTAAGAATTTGTGAAAAAATAGCAGGTTTGAAACTATGATATATTAACAATTCAGAGATACCGCTTATTTTTTCTGCTTTTATAGCAAAGTGTCCTAATGAATATTCTCTTGGAGTATCTCCCTTATTTCTTACATATAAAAGTTTAAGGGGTGTATTATTTCTGATAGATATCGTCTGCGCGTTTGCATACTGGAACATTTGATTCCCCAATCCACCGCATAATTCCGCAATTATCATAATTTTTTGGCTCTTAGATGGTATCCAAAGCACAATAACTCATAAGAGTTAGTATCTTTATTGGACAAAAATTGAAGAAGTATTAGATAAGGTAATGATAATACTTTAGCAGAATACGTGAGTATTCTGTCCGAAGCATAGCGGGAAGAAACACTTGGAACTCTTCGAATTTCTTGAGCTATATATTCAAAATAATTTCCATTATGTGACAATTCAATAATCTCAAATCCAATCTTATCTAAGACACGCTCATAAAAATATCGGTTAAATCCGGTGGAATAATGATAGGGAGCAAAATGAGTCAAACTACAAAAGGGTGCGGTGATAATTAATTCACCGTTCTTTTTTAATACTCGTTTAAATTCAATAATTGCATTTATAGGATTAATAATATGTTCAAATACTTCAGTACATAAAACCACATCAACAGATTTGGAAGGTATCGGAATTTTAGTTATGTCACTTATTATATCAATCTTATTTACGCTCCATTTTTTAGTTTGTAAACCCTTTCCATCACCTTTACCGTCGTATTTCGCAAAATCCTGAGAAATATATTTAAGGTGTTTACAGTATTTTTTATATTTACTTTCTCCCGCGCCGGCATCAAGAATAGATTTTCCTTTTGAAATTTTTTTTAAACTATCAATAACCCACCTGTCCCTTGTTGATTCGTTTTGTGTTCCAATTTTAAGCATGACCTATTTAGTAAACCAAAAACATCCGCAGGCATAATTTTGCTTGTCAAGAAGTTTTTTAGTTGGATTTACAACTATATTACCGTCGCGAACATCATCAGGTATTAATGCAAATTCCTTCAATTTTAAGCTTTTGAAATAAGTTAATATCTGTTGAGGAGAATATATTCTATGTGCGTTAAAAACAACTTTTGGTTTTCCGATTGGTACAACTATTATTAAAGAACCTCCTTTTTTAACAACACGGGTTAATTCGCTCATTGCCGTAATATCCCCTTGCGGATCAATAGTATCACCATAACGTCCAAGTCCTATGTGCTAGATAACATGCATACAGGAAACACTTTGAAGTGAGTTGGTTTTAAAATCGAGCGATGTTAGATCAGCTTTCAATGATTCAAAATTCCCCAATTTTATATCTGCAGATCTGAAATCGTAATATCTAACTTTTATAAAGGCAGAAATTATCACCGGGAAATATAAAATTGAAGAAATATCAGTATGAATAGAGGGTTTTATTATTGCTAATTTCCTCGCTGCCCAGGCAGTGTGATAAATATAATGTCTGTCAAATGATGTTGTTTCTGATTTGTCATCTAATTGTGGATATAATGAATAAGTCGCGTTAATACCTATTTTCAATGCCTTCACTTTGAAAACGACATATTCACTATAAAATCTAACATATTTAAAAATCATTAACATTTAATATTTTGATTTAATAACAAGATATTATTAAATATCAATTTAACTTATTTTTATCTTTATACGTTTTAAAACTGGAAGATTTTTTAAAAATTTATTAGCTGTATTGTTTTTGTCAATAAATTCCTTCTCAATCCAACCACCCTGATTATCTCTCGCAACTTTATAGTATTCACCACTCCATTTTTCTAAATAATGAGACCAGTCCTCTTTTTGTTTTTCCATATTTGAACTACGAACACCACTGTTAGCGTGCGAATAGTGTTCAATAAACGAAGTTTTAGAATCAATTATCCGATAACCTTTTTTCCAAATTTTTAAGCACAAATCTCCGTCAGCATGATAGAAATTATAGTTCTCTTCATCAATATAGTTAACTTCTTTTAAAGCTTGGTTGAAGTACAATCCGTGATTTACAAACATTTTGTTTCCCAAAGTAAGTCCTACCCAATATTTTTTTTGTTCCGGCCAGTTTCGCCAATAGAACGCAACTGCACCCACTTTGTTGCCTTTATCACGTTCCATTTCAAAAAGATTAATACCATTCTTAATTGCTCCGGGTACAACTAAACAATCATCACTCAACATACAAACATATTTTCCTTTTGCAACTTTAAACCCTAAATTCATAAAATAACCCCAAGATTTCCGTTTAATTTCTTTTTCTAGCCATTCTCCTCTATTATGTTGAATAATTGTTATAATATCTTTTTGTTTAGATAACCATCTTATAGATCCGTCAGTTGAACCTCCATCAACAACTATTATCGCTGTGTTTATTCCCTTAAGCTCATTTCTTACACTTTCAATAGTTAATCGTAAAAAATCCAACCTATTATATGTTCCAATAACTACAGATAAAATGACGTGATTTTCTCTCATCTTGCTTTGGTTTTTCGAGCTATTATCTTAATCTGTACAACTTCTCTATTTAAATATCCGTTTACTTTAGATGCGATATGAAAAACCTTTTCTCCAAAAAGTTTATATATATATTCGTAATTTGAAGGCCATTTATGAAATAAGGGACTAGAACTATCAACAATAAAGCCTGCTTCCTTAAATAAATTTCCAAGTGCACTTGGACTCCAGGTATATAAATGATGATTTGGATCATTAGATTTATATTTAAGTTTGTAGGATTCTGACGGGACAACAAACACAGATATTCCTCCGTCTTTAAGTTTCTTATATATATTTTTCAATTCTTGAAGCGGGTTTTCTACATGCTCAAGTGTATGATTAGATATAACAACATCTGCCCTATTATTTTTTACTTCATTAATATTTTCAAATACTGAAATTCCATTATCTTCTGCAACTTTTCTCGCGTATGGATTTATCTCTATCCCCACTTTCTCTAAACAGTTAATATTCTTCATAAGATAACCACCCCCACATCCGTAATCTATCACTCGGTCTGTAGATTTAATATAACTTTCAAATTTAAACCTATTCATTTTCCCTCCAAATCTACTTATTTGCTTTTGCCATTCGAAATATTTTTTACTATAATTTTTTTTCATAAACCCCGTTAAAACTACTTTTAACCATAACGCTAAATGAATTATGTTTTATATATTCTTCATCGCACTTTCGTATAAATTCAAATAAGACTTTGTCATTCTGTCCAGAGTATATTTTTTAATAATTTCTAATGAAGCTCTGCGTGAACAATACTCAAATTTATCTTTACCCATGGACAAAAAATATACTATTCCTTCGGCGATATCCCCTATTTGGTTATATCTAGCAATATAGCCAGTCTGTCCATGTTTAACTATTTCCTTAACCCCTCCAACATCATAGCTAATAACAGGCAAACCGCAGCTCATGGCTTCTAAAACAACTAAGGGAAAATTTTCTGCTAATGACATACTTAGAAAAACATCTGATGCTGAATAATATTCGGAAATAACTTTTTCATTTTTAAGATATGGAACTGAAATTATCGATTTGTTCTGATTATCATTTACCCCACCAATACAAACTATTATTAAATCATCCAAGCTTAGTAAGCTATATAATTTATCGATTTGTTTCCAACCTTTCTGTATATTATCTTTTCCACCTTGTGCTACTGTTACGATTACCCGCTTGTTAACTGGAAGTTTTAATCTCCGACGCAAACTTTGCCTATCTCTTCTTTTAAAATTACGCACATCGATACCATTTGGTATAACTATAACTTCTCTATCTGAATATATTGATTCAATAATAGTCTTTAGCCATTTTGATGGAGATACCAAAATCATTCTTGATCTATTAATGGCTAGCTTTTTTAAATAAGAATAGTAAGAAGGTTCAGATTGAAATATTAAACTATATTCAGGTATCATGCTATTCGGGAAGATTATCCACGGATCGTGCAACGTCCACACTACGGGTTTGAGTTTAGAAATTTTAGGTAGGCTTAATATATTAAAATAACCGCCATGGAGGTTGTGCAGATGTACTACATCTGCTCTCATAAAATTATCAGATTGCAAAAAAAAATTCTTTGTTGGAAGCATAAATTCATAAAACCTTTTTGAATTAAAATATTTAATCAACTTTCGCTTGTATTCAATTTTAATAACATCTTCGTCTTTTGTTAATTTTCGTGAAACTAACATTTTTACATTGTGGCCTTTTATCATTAATGAATTCTTTAGTCTATAAGCAACTTTCGCTGCACCTCCTTGATTATCCAATGTGTTTACTTGAAGTATATTCATTCGTTAACTAATTTTAAAAATTTTATTATTCTATCTCTTATACCTAAATTCATTTTTTGTCTACTAATTTCTTTAAAAAAATTAGCTATAGATTGTACTGCATACAATGATTCGATTACGGGAATATCTTCGACTTTTACATAATTGGCTAAATGCATATGTTCATAATCCTTTGTTAAACCAAAGTGGGTGCCCGAACTATCTGTTCCGATATTCTGAACCAACGATTTACCAGGATGTAAACATAATCCTCCATTTATAAAAACAGAGGCATACCATTTTATTGCCCACGTATTTAAATCTCCCTTTAAATTTGCCTTTAGCTGTCCTAAAAAATCATAACTATTATTAAGATTAAACTCGCTAGAAAGATTCTTTTGTAGTATATATTTTAAAAGATATTTTGTATCTGACGTATAATATTTCCAAGCTCTTTTCCAAGTTGCCCATCCCCAACAGGAAGCCTGCCTATAAAAAAAAATACTAGGTAATATAACTTTGACTGGAACAACATAACCTGAAATATGCATTACACGAAAATTATTTTTATATAATTCCAATGAATCATTCATATATTTAAGAAAGCCTTTGGCACAGATTAAATCGTCTTCTACAACTATAACTCGACCATACTGATTGACAATTCGATTTACCCCATTAGTAATATTTTTTGCCAAACCACAATTAAATTTTCTTGGTACAATTACAACCTTATTAAATCCTTTAACGGTCTTTAGATAATTTCTTACGTTAACCACATCTTCTTCTGCATTTTTATCTTTCGGTCCATCCGAAAAAACAAACAACTCACTTTTTTCAGCAAGTGTGTTGTTTTGCAAAGACTTGATCGTTCGACGTAAGTGCCTTGGTCTATTGTAAGTAAACAGTACAATAGGTGCTAATTTCATAGTTTTCTTTCCAGCAAAGTTAAGGCTCGTTGTACAATCCAACGATGTGATTCAATTCTGATATTATGCAAAAGTAATAAGTTGTTAATACTAACTATTTTATCTTTATTTTCCGGATGAAACGGGAGAAAGAAAACTTTACGATTTCGGGTATATTGAACAACATCAATATAATATTGTTTATACCGCTTTTCCCATAATTGCAAAGCAAGGGCATCAATTTCTTTAATATATTTTGAATTTTCTTGTAGATTGTTAAGTCTATTTAAATTTTTTGCTGTATCCCTTTTCATTTTATATATTTTATCCTGTGTCCTCCGTATCGGTATAGCATTTAAATCTGTAATACCCTTCTTATTTATCGTTAAAGATACAATAATACCTTCATTCCATTTAGCATCCGAATTTTCTCTATCAAAATAATAATTACCCAAACTATAAAATATAGGTTTACTTTTATATAATTCCCAACCTTGAACTTGATGCGGATGATGACCAATTACTACATCAGCACCCCAATCGATTAGTTCTTTGTACCGCAATCTCCATTCAGGTAAAGGCAATCTTATACACTCGACTCCGGCATGAACTTGAATAACTACAAAATCGGAAGTCTTTTTAACTGAAGTTATAATTTCAATAACTTTATGATGATTTATCCAAGCATAACCACCTCTACCGCTATCTTCTAAAAGACAACCGAATTCGGCCTCGCAATATGATAAAAATGCAATTCTTAAACCATGGATGTTTATTATTGTTGGTCTATAAGCACTGTTAAAATCCATGCCTGCCCCTACAGTTTTGATTTTATTAAGACTATCTATCGTAAATCTCAAAGAAGAATTTCCATAATCAAAAATGTGATTATTAGCCAAATTAATAAGATTGAAGCCTGAACGAATTAATATATCAACTGCTATTTTATTTTGTTTTAAAAATGATCCTACTTTACGTATAGGTCTAGGATTATTAATAACCACAGGACCCTCAAAATTTCCGCTAATAATGTCGTGGTATTTAAATATCTTGGATACCGCAATACTATTTATAAATTTAACTTTCTTGTTTATATATATATCTCCGGTAAATAGCAGCTTAGCTTGTGTCTTCATACTTCCTCTCTACGTAATAATGTGTATTCAATGGGTTTTAAAGTCAGATAAGCACAATATGCTTGTAAAATAACATCCCTTTTGTACAATAAATAATTCATAATTCTATTTGTCAATAAATTCCTTATAATTTCGTGTTTATATACACCCTTAAATCCTTTATAAATGTAATCTGTAACTTCTAATTTCGAAATTCTATTATTAATTAACTCAATATAGGAAGGTTTAATAAATTCTCTTAAAAGTTTAGCATTTAGGGGGACAAGTGGTCTTTTTAACAATGCCTGAAAATTCAATGTATTTCCAGTATCTACTTTTATATTTTGATCTTCGTAAAATAATCCCTTTTCCCCAAAATACTCTTTTATCCAGATTCGCTCTTTCCTTCTTTCCGGTTTTATATGTAACATTGAGCGGGCAATTTCTTCATCTAAATACGGAGCATAAGGAATATTACCTAAAATGCGCGGAAGTCGCAGTAAATATGAAATAAGGACCATTTTTAATCTTAAAAGCATCACAATTTGTAATAGCGGATCGTTTATTTTGATAATATTTTTCTTCCAGAAATCATATCTCAAAGAGTAATCTGTACTAAAAAGTGACATAGATATATCGGCATTCATTCCGTGTGTATAGCCAATATTTTTTAGTTCCATTGGCGATTTAAGTTTCTGGAAGGAAATACTTCCTGCCCAAGCATCACCGTAAATTCCGCTTAAAAATGGATGGCCACCCCCAATTTTGCTATTAATTTTTTTATAAAACTCTATTTGATACATCCCATGTGAATGTACCGAAGGACCATATAAACTATTCCAGTAATCAAAATAGTTATGAAAATTACCGAGTTTAATCTGTTCCCATCGTGTACCTAAACTAATTGATAGTTTCTTTGCATACATTACTTCAAAAGATTGGGATTGAACATCTGAAATCCCAAAGGTAAATGACCGAATTCTTTTTTTGTCCTCTATCAATACATTAAGTAATCGTGAGTCATAACCTCCACTTGTAGGAACTATTATGCTTCCTTTTACCGACCTTTCCCAAGCTTGAACTTTATATTTAATTAAATCTAGTACCGTCAACTCACTCACAATATTTCGATTCCATTTTTCAATTGGATCAGCTTCATCTTGTACGACAATCTGACCATTTTTGACACTCAATTCTGACGCATATCGACAGAATTTTACATTTTTTACAGGTGTTTGTTCAAAAACTGAATATCCAAAATCTAAATAATTATTAAATCCTTCAGGATCAAATTCCAAATGCCTGTAATCTATAACATCATTAATATTTTCCGATATCTTGCAGGTTTTTTCGTTATAAAATATAGGTCTTGAAGCTAACCAATCTGTTTTAAATATCTTTTTTTTCATTTTATATATAAATCGACTAAAAGTGAGGTGTAAGAAAAATTATATTTAATAAACTGGTTTCTTAATTTTCTAGGTACTGAATTTATAAATTTTGAGTATTCCTTTTTGTCTTCGGTAAATCTACCTTTATAATGTTTTGATGATCGTTTAATAAAACCTCTTTGATCGTTTAACTCTTTTGAATGAAAATGTCCCTTTTTATCAAAATATTCAATAGGTACTAGAAAATAATTCAACTCTTTCGCCAAACTCTCAAGCTTTTCAATATTTAGTAGTACTTTATGATCATCGGCACCGGGTTCTAATCCATTTGGTTTAACCAAATCTATTACATATTTACTGGGATGGTTACCATCCGGAACCGCTATCCTGAGATAACCACCCATTCGAACATATTTTCTTACATTTAATAAACTTTTTATTATATCCTCCCAATTTAAATGTTCCATAACGTGTTCTGCAACTATTGCACTTGCTTTCTTATTTCCTAGTAAAAAACTCCAATCACTATCTATAGTAATATCCAAAGTATCAAAATCAGTAGAAATCCATCCAACTTGTGTTGTTCCTCCCGAACCAACTATTAATTTGATGTTCTCACTTTTTTGAATTATCTTCTTTACTTTTAATTTCCTAAGATACGTTTTTATTATTTCCATATTTACCAATCTCGAATAGCATACATTTGTCGTGTTAATTCAAGTGATACAGTTTTCCAAATAGGAGTTACATCCGTCCATCTAATGAATTTCTTTTTCAGATTGTTAAACGCGTCTTTTTTTAATTGAGGATACTTATTATAATTATATTTCAATACTAATTTAAGCAATTCTTTCCGATTATTATTATAAAAATCAGGAACATTAGAAGCGAAACCCATTTTGACTTTATCTTTAAATATATAGTCTTTATTATACTTTTTCAGGATTTCCCGTAAAATTGCTTTACTTCCAATTTCATTAACTTTATTATGAATTGGTAAACTCCTTGCAAATTCGACAATTCGGTAATCTAAAAAAGGACTTCTTGATTCGACTGAATGCGCCATGGTCAAACGATCAAATGTCCTTAATACTATTGGAATAATATTTACTTCGAAATTATCACGAAGTGTTTTCTCAAATATTCCATGAGCTGATTCCTTACCTATTAATTTATATATGTTTTCATTAACAAACATATATAAATTTGAGGTTAAATAATTAAAAAAATTATTAAAGTGCTCTCCTGTTTTTTGACCAAGACTTTTGTTTAACGTCTCTTCATATATTTTGTAAACCTGGTAAGAAGAGTAAAATTTTCCCCTATAAAATAGGTCTTTCCTGGCTAAATCTATCATAAAAGGATAGCCACCTAAAAGTTCATCACCTCCATGACCTTCTATAACGACTTTATACCCCAATTCATGTATTTTTTTATAAGTTGAATAATAAGCTGAAGCTGAATTATTCCATATAGGAAATTCAAGAAAATATAAAACTTTCTTTAAATCTGCAAGCGTCTCATGTGGTTTACCTTCTACTGTAATTAACTTATCCCCATATTCCGTTACTAACTTCTTGACTTTACGTTTTTCATTTGTTTCCTTTCCAGGGTGAATAAATGTAATCGGTTGTATCTTAACCTTAAGTTTCTCTTTTATAAGAGTGTATATAAGTGTAGAATCAACCCCTCCACTTAAAGTAATGCAAACAGGTACATCGCTTCTTAGGCGGATCTTGATAGCATCAGTAAGTAAATCTTCAAAATATTGAATTACTTCCCTTTCACTTAAACCGTCAACGTTAACTTTCGTATCTGAATACGAATACCACTTTCTTAATTCTGTTTTTTGTTTTTCATCGATCTTTAAATAGTGACCCGGTGGAACAAGGTTTATATTTTCGACGAAAGAACGGTGATCAAAATCCGTTGCTGTATTTTCAATAAAGCTCGCTAAAATCGTGTCGTCGAAATTAATATTTTTCCGCAGTTTAATAAGTGGTTTAATTTCAGAAGAAAAATAAAGCCCAAGTCTAAACCTCATCCAATGCAATGGTTTAACACCAAAACGGTCACGGACTAAGACTAATTCTTTCTTTTTAGAGTTATACCATGCAAATGCAAACATCCCGTTAAGTTGGTTTAATATCTTTAAACCGAATTTAGCTAAAAGCCTTAATAATATTTCCGTATCGGAAGTCGTATGAAGTTTTACTTTCTTCAAGTATTTATCTCTAAGCTCGATATAATTGTATATCTCCCCGTTATAAACAATATAATCATCACCAATAATCATCGGTTGATCCGAACGTTCCCTCGGATCGATTATTGATAACCTTTGATTTCCCAGAAGCCAATTGTCTATTTTAATCGAAGCTTCTGCGTCAGGACCTCTATACCGCATCGTGTCAAAAAACATCTGAAGTGTTTTTTTATCTGTATTCCTGTAAAATCCGAATATCGAACACATATAAAATTAACTTATTTGCCATGTATATTTACTCAAAATTCCTGAAAACGGCCATATTTTTCCGGTACCATAGTAATCACCGTTCTTAACTGCTACTAAAACAGCATCATTAATATAATCTTCCAAACTGCCAGCTTCCATTATTTCTGCAGAAATATAGTAATTATCTGGTTCTAAAGGAAGATCCGGAATTATACATCTTAGTTTTACATTACTGAGTGGTTTAAGGGTAATCTTCATATTAAATATCTTTGTTCCCATATATAACAAACGTGTTCCGTCTATTTTATTAATTGCGATTGCTACTTCAATATCATTCTTTAGTATATTTTCTTTATTTTCTATCTCAACATCAACATAACATGTTTTTCCTGATACAAATTGTTCTATTTTATTCTCATCATTACTCAACTTAATATTAATTAATTTGATTTTTCCATTCCCCCGTCTGTCTTTCCTATCTGATAACAGAACTTTACTCGCTTTATTTACTCCAAACAAATAATAATCAGTAACTTCTTTTGGATTTCCAATTTTGATTATAATTCCATTTTCTAATAATATTACCTTATAACATAGTGATTTAACTGAATTAATATTATGACTAATAAAAACTATAGTTCTTCCCTGTTTTTTTGTTATTGACTCCATTTTACCTAAACACTTTTTCTGAAATTCTGCATCACCGACCGATAGAACTTCGTCTATTAATAAAATTTCAGATTCCAAATGAGCAGCAACAGCAAAAGCCAAGCGTACATACATACCGGATGAATACCTTTTAACGGGAGTGTCCAGAAATTGTTCTACCCCTGAAAAATCCACGATCTCGTTAAATTTTTTTCTTATCTCTCTTCTGGTCATCCCTAGAATGGCTCCGTTAAGATAAATATTTTCTCTGCCTGTAAGTTCGGGATTAAAACCCGTACCAACTTCTAATAAACTTGCAACACGACCCCTTAGTATTGCTTTACCTGAAGAAGGAGGAGTAATTCTGCTTAATACTTTTAGAAGAGTACTTTTCCCTGCTCCGTTAGGTCCGATAACACCTAATACTTCACCCTGATCCACCTTGAAAGAAACATCTTTTAATGCCCAGAACTCCTGCTTTTCTAATTCATTATTCTTTGAGAATGGATTCCTAAACAAGTTTGCTATATCATCCCTGAGAGAATAATAAGGCTGTATTTCTCCAAGTCTGTATTTTTTTGATAGATTTTCTACTTCAATTATCGGTTTCATTATTAATGTTTAATGATTAATTGTTTATGGTTTATTATTCATGGTTAATCTATTTGCTACTTCTTGACTTTAAACTTTAGACTATTTATCCAACCATTTAATTGTTTACCAACCCCCTCATAATCACCCTTAAGTTGATCATAAGTATTTTTACTAAGATAATTAAGATCAGAAGCCAGTCTAAGGTGGTACAATGTTTCTCCATATGATCCTCGAGCATTATATAAAAATTGCACAAGTTCCTTCGTTGAATTTCTATGAAAACCTTCAGCAATATTAGCGGGTATTGAACTACTTGATCTTCTAAATTGTGAAGTTAACCCAAAACTTTCTTTAGTTGGAAATTTTTCAGTAACCTTATAGACAAGCAGAGTCAATCTATGTGCTTCTTTCCATACCGGGACTTCCTCGTATGTAAGATATTTATTTATTATATTATCCATTTTTCATTATTCATTAATCATTCGTCTAATCCTTCGGATTAGACGATATCTGCAAAAAAACGCTCAGTTGCTTTAAAATAATATAGTCCCACTAAAAATATAAATATCGCAGCTAGTGCTGAGATCCCGAACGTTTCCCAATTTATTACACCGGTTCCCGAAATTGCACTTCTGGCTGCTTCTATTACACCAGTCATCGGATTCAATGCCATCAAAATTCTGTTCGAAGGCCTGACTATATTTGTTGGATATATTACAGGAGACAAAAATATTAGAGTTTGTATAAAAAAAGGAAGTATTACTCTCACGTCCCTATATTTAATATTTATAGCCGAAAGAAAAAATCCTCCACCTGCTGCCGCCAGTGAACTAATTAATATTCCTAAAGGCACGATCCATAACACATTTAATGATGGTGAAAAACCATAATAAATTAGAAATCCCAGTAAAAGAATGGATGTAATTGTAAAATCAACGAAACTGGTCAGAATCGACGATAAAGGTAATATTAGCCGGGGGAAATATATTTTTCTAATTATTGCTTCATTTGTAACTAGTGAATTACTTGCATTAGTTAAGGCTCCGGCAAAAAAAGTCCAAAATACCAAACCAATAAGTACAAAAAGAGGATACGGAAGTTCACCTGAGGGTATCTTAGCTAGATTCCCGAAAAATATCGTAAAAATAAATGTTTGGGAAAGTGGTTGGAAGATTGCCCAGAGAAATCCAAGTGCAGTTTGTTTGTACCTCACTTTCAGGTCACGCCATGTAAAAATATAAAAAAGTTCCCTAAACTTCCAAATTTCAGAAAAATCGATTAGGTGCCATTTTGGCCTTGGTTTTATAATTGTAAGTGCTTTGCTCATCGATAGGTTTTATTATATCTGTCTATAAAGTAATTAGCACCCTTAGCAATAAACCGCCCGGTACTATTTAAATATAAAGCCTGGATTTCCTCAAAACTTTTCATGTTCATTATCCGGTTTCTAATGCTGGACGATGCTGCATCGTGACGGATTAAGTAATTAGCTATTATTCTATCTAAGAACAACCATTTTGTATTTTTAGAAATCCTTAAATACAATTCATAATCCATATTGACTTTCAGATCTTCTCTGAACCCGCCGTATGTATCAAGAATGCTTTTTTTCATAAAAACTGCCTGATGAGGGATAAAATTAAAATATTTGAGAAGTCTGGAACTGGCTAGCTGAAATATTTTCCTTTCAGGAAAAATTCCGAGACTTTCTCCGGTACTTTCTAATACATTAATTTTTCCATAGATCCAGTCCCGATCTTTTTTTTCCAAAAAAGAAGCTGTATCCGCCAAAACACCGTTATCATAAAAAAAGTCGTCATTATTCAGAAAGTATACATATTTCCCCTTCACCTTCTGAAGACCTATATTAAAAGCGTTAGAAATACCTTTGGCAGTGCGAGAAAAAAAACTGATCTTTGGATTTTTCATCATATACTTTTTAACAATTATTGGAGTATTATCCTTAGATCGTCCATCGATGATTATTTGTTCGTAGTTTTTATATTTTTGCATATTTACAGACTCCAAATTTCTCTTAATAAATTTCTGGGAATTATAAGTACAGGTAATAATGGAAAAAAAAGGTTTCATTGGTATAATTCTTGTAAATACTAATATAGACGTTCAATTTTCGTAAATTGTATAAATTTCATTTTGAATATTTACCTTTTTCCAACCATTTGTTTTAATTTCCCTTTCCAAATTAATATCGACTTGTTTTATGTTCAGTATCAGCAATCTGTTTGGTTCTCCGTTATTAATCCGGATTATATCTTTGCAATCAGCAACAAATTTATCCGAACAACTAAGAAGCCAATTAAACCTCTTTCCCTCGTCGTTATAATCGCCAGTCCATTCCCTTCCGAAGGAATTCACAACTGGAAACATTTTAATAAAGTAGGGAAACCACTCATGTTCAATTAAGTTACTGCTTAACAATAGATAAGAAGTACTTTCTGAAGTATTTTTATTCAAATAATCTGCCAGTTTTTGAATTGACGCATAATCAATACTGCTTTTATACATAGTTATTTCGGTCATGCGGTTAAACACAAAAAGAGATACGATCATTAATAATAAAGTAAAAGTTACAGCTTTAACCAATCTTGTTTTTGCAAAGAAAGATTTTAATATAGGAGAAAATATCTCAATTAAAAACTTAGCAGTAATTACAGAAGATATTATTGCCATAAACCTTTGTCCTTCCAATCCTCCGGTTAAAAAAGTAACTAAAAAAAGTGAAGGCATTAGAAAATCTTTTTTCAGAAAAAGATATAAAACACCAATCAAACTCGCGGAGGTTAATATCACCGTCTCATGTTTTGCAAGTAAAATTGCGTTTATATAATCGTAAAAATTATGGAAACTACTGATGTGATTTAAAATATTGAGCGTATCATGGGTTCCCGATACGTTAATAAATGGAGTAAATGAGTGCTTGGAAACTACAATTAATATCCAAGGTATGACTAACAAGGCTCCATAGATAAAGAATTTTGATATTTCGGATAAATAAGTAATATTTAATTTTCTTTTCTTGTAAAAGAGCACAACCAGAGCGTTAAACGCTCCGTATACCGCATAAGTCGGGTGAGTTAACGCAGCCGATCCCCAAAGAAGTGCAGAATAAACGAGAGAGCGTTTATTCCCGTAATAATATTTTGTTAAAAAGAAAAGTGAGCCGATTATCAATAATAGTGCAAGAGTCCGCGTTATTCCCTCAGCAGAGTAATGATAACCCATTATCCCTGAAGATGTTATGAAAAAAAGTGTTGCTAAAAATGCTCCTAGTCTGCTTTTAAGTAATATTTTAGTCGTAAAATAAAAAGCAATATAAGTCATCCCGAGAAAAATCGAGGGTGCAAATAAAATATAAACCATAGAATTCACTTGGAATACATTAACGATTAAAGCCATCAGATAAAATGAAAGAGGCGGATAGGCAAATGGGATACTTCCTCCCCCATAGTAAGAAATTGTATCCGGATAGGCAAAGTTATTCTTAACAACTTCTTCAGCCATTTGCGCATATAAACCGGCGTACCCGGGAGGAAACCCAACTCTAATCTTAAATTTAAATAAATAAGGTACTGAAAATACGGCAAGTATCAAAAGGAGGATGATATCTTTTTTTAGAGATCCGTAAATTTTTGTATACGTCATATTTTAGTGTTAATAATATTAAATAATCTGGCTGAGCTGAATATAAGTATCGGTACCAAAACCATTGACATCCGTCTAGCCGAATCACCTATATCAGCCCATGACGTCTGATAAAGACTGAACAAGAATGTGCCAAGAATAATCATTATTATTATTCCTGAAATTACTGCCGCGTCAAATATAAATGTCTTATCCACGCGCTTTTTCAAGTAAAAGAATGTGTAGTAAAAAAGGAATGCAAATATAAATAACAGAACTGCATATTCTGTGAAGATATTTGTATAAAGATATTTAAATATTGATATCATTCCCTGGAAACTAGCCTGTCTTGAAAATAGCGGTATAGACTCTGATAAATTTTGACCTACCGATAGCGTTATGCCTGATATATTTTTGACAAACGCCGACCAAGGATAGCGTATTGCATATATTAAAAGGATGTAGAGTGGCATATACCTATACTTCTTCTTAAATAAGATCATTAAATACACAACCAATACAATTACTATCCAAAAAGGTTCTGCGAAGCGGATCCACCCCGAAAGTCCGATAAATAATGCAGAAGTAATTAAATATAATATCCTTTCATTTTTATACCAAAGTAGTGCAAAAATATAACCGCTAAAAAAATATGCTGTGTAAGGTAAATTTGAATATGACATCGCTGACTGTTCAAAAATAATTCCGTATCCCGCTAAGGCTAATGTAGCTATGAGAGATATTTTTTCGCCTACTTTGAATTCTCTTAAAATTGAGTAAAAAATGATCAATAATGCCAGGTAGAATGCAAAATATAAAAGCATGGGTGAAGATGCAGGATTTATCAAATAAATAAGTGTGTGTGATAGTGATGTCATCAGGGGATAGCTTATGAAGTAACCTTGTTTTATTGCCTCATTCATACCTCCATGCGTCGCGAAAAGTTTTGCCCGAAAATCATATAAGACCAACGAATCCCAATCCTTAACCGGCCAGTAAAAGTTAATTACTAAAGATGAAAATATCAATACAAGTAAAACGGCTAAGGCAATACGGTTGGTTGCAATAAACTTACTGATAGTTGTAAATGACAATTTATCTTTTTTAGTGACCTCAACTTTAATTAAACGAGATAAAAGATATGAAAGTATTAAAATCGAAAAATAGATAATAAGAACGTTCACAAGAGTAAAAGATAACCCGGCAAGATTAGCGAGGAAAAGAAAATAGGTCCAAAATGCAATTCCCAAAAGAAACGAAACAGCTAAAATAAATAGCTGATTTATTTCTCTTAATAATTGAAATAAGGTAGGGGTAAAAAGAATCGTACTAAAAATAACTATAATTAAACTTTCTATCATATTTTAACTAATGCCCAAAAATGCCCAGATAGATCTATCGGATCAAAATCTTTATCTATTCTTTTGACTTTTCGGTCCTTGGTGTTAATTAAGTAATAGTAGTCGGAGTCGACCCAATGATTAGGCCACAAGGTATAATCTCCGTCACCCAGCTCATTTCCCGGACTCACCACCAGAAAACCGTTTTTTGATCTCTCAGGGTCATACAAAGACAAACTTCTCGGATACAAAAAATATCTTATAAGTCCGATGTTGCCAGTAATTGCTTGTGCGGAAGTTCCCGTCGGTAAAAATACGACTTCATTATTTGAGGTTAATTGTTTTACTGTCTCCAAATATCTATACGGATCGCTCCAAAGGTAATACATCTTATCGGAATAAGTTGCAGTTGGTTTCGCTAACGCCGGAGGTAAGAGTCTGTTAATAGATGCAGAGACAAATGTGCAATTTTTGAAAATATAAACTGCAAGTAAAAAAACAAATACAGTACTAAAAAAGACGTTGTTTTTGAATACCTTAAAAAGTTTTTTTGATACTACAACAATAAAACTCGCGGACAGTAAATATGCTATCAGTTGCGAAAAATTTTTTATCTCGATGTGAGTTACGGAAAATATAAAATTGGGATATTTAATTAACTCTAAACTCGTCAGAACGATCATTGCAGTTAGTGCCGATATTGCTGAGACGAATAATATTTTTCCCAACTTTAAAGATATTATTTCGTTAAGCTTTAATGATAATAGTATTACTAAAACAAACCCGAAAAATAAAAATATGTTAATATTAAAAAAAAGATGTTTTTTCATAAAACCAGAATATGTAAACAATTCCAGGAGTGAGATTAAAACTGAAATAAAAATAGTTAACAAAAATAGAATACGAATCATATTAGTATCTTGTTTCAATCTTATAATCAAACTGTCTTCTATAAAACTTTATTTATAAATATTCATTCCTCACCTAGTGAATCCATCTGTATTAATTAAAATTATTAAAAAGTTAATACGACTAGAACTATTTACCTTTCTAATTAGTATTAATATTTATACTCTGATTACATTCATTATTACTTTCTGTTCCTGAGAGTAACACAATAATACAGTTTTTATTTACCAATTTATAATCAAGCTCTTTAAATATCGTATTATCAATGGCCATTCCGTTTTTTGAGGCATTAATAAGTGTTTCTGAAAGCCCCTTTTCCATACCTAATCTAGAAGTGATTTTTGTATCTTCATAGTCTATATATATCAGATTAGATACTCCCAAATATCGTATAAAACGCTCGATAGAAAATATAGGTTCATAGTCCCACGGATCTCTGCTTTTTATTATTAACGCATAATCTGGATATTCTTTACATAGACTCGAAAGAGTATTCAAGCTATCTGTAAACGAGGCGGTGACGCTTGCGTTATTTTTAGACGCACTTATAATATCGTTAAATCCCCGATTAAATATAATAATAAGTAAGTAAGCGAAAAAAGATATGTTAATAATCTTTAAGACGAACGATTTAACTTTTAACTTAACACCCTCACTAATAATTCTATTAAGTAAATACAAACTACATAACCAAAAAATCTGCTTTGCTAAAATACCTGGAAAATCGTATCTCGCATTCGTTGGCCACACTCCTGAGTAAAAAATAAACTGGGTATAATATATTAAGAATTGCCAAACTAATAAATAAGTAATACTTCTATTATTAATAACAAACTTAATAAAATTAAATTTTTGGTGAAAATAAATTTTTGGTATTAATATAAATAAACCTAATAATAGTAGCCATATTATTTTTAGGTCAATTACAGTTTTCTTGAATCCATAGAATACAAATTGAATTATTTTCAGTGAGCTTACTTCATTAGCATAAATATCTGTGCCAGTTTTACTTATAGCTAAATAAACACCAAAAAAAACAAATAAAGAAAACATTATATGCAAAAAGGGTAAAATCAGTTTCCAATCGATTTTTTTGTGAATAATTCGATATACTAGAATGTAGAGTCCTGGAATTGCCAAAATAACCATATTCTCCTTTGAGCCGATTGAGATTAAACCACCAATGAAAAAAAACAACCAAGGTAATAAAGATTTTGTTTTATTCTCAACGGTTATAAATAATCCCATAAAATAGAAAGAGAGTCCCAATGTCACATAAATTTCACCGGGGCCTAGTCTTGTCCAAATATCTGACCAATATTTTCCGGTCATAATATATAAGCTAAAAATAATGGAGGGTATAACTCCAAAATACTTTGAAATTAAATACGAAATAGTAAAAAGAAAAAAGACTAAAATAAAATATCTAGCGATATACCATAGGTGTGGATTATCATTCCATACATAAGTTTCAGCCACTCTCAAAATGTAATAGGAAGGTCTAAATCTTTGAGAAATACCAAATTTACCTACTTCCGTTTTTGATAAAACTTCAGGAAATTCGCTTAATAATATTTTTTGGTCGCTACCTAAAAAATATACAATTTCATGATCATCGATAATAGACCACTTTGTTTTGAAATTGTTCCTGATAAGTATGAAGCTAAAAAGAAACGAAAGTGATATAAGTAATACTACTTTGAATTTTTTATACATTGGATTACTTTCTTAAAGCTATAAATAAATTTAAGATATCTTTTGGAGTTTGAAAAAAGCGTTTAGAAAATCTTGAACTTCTAATTTCTTGAATACTTACAGGATAATCCATGATTTTAAAACCCATGCGTTGTGCACGTATTACAAACTCTGAATCAAATATTCCGCTTGTTGTTTTACATTTCTTATAAATATTATTTAAGACGCTTCTTTTAAAAACTTTAATCCCATGAGTATCGCTCCCCTTAAATCCATAAAATATCTTTAAATACAGATTAAATAAATAAGTTATTATTCTCCTTGATTGCGGTCTTTTATCTGTAGACCAAGGTGCCATTTTGGAACCGATTATCAAATCCTTTCCTAAAAGATCGATGTCTATCAAATCAATTAAATGAAGATCATAAAAATCGACATTGAAAATAATAATATAATCACCTAATGCTTTCTCAAGTCCTTTTTTAATCGCAATTCCATATCCCGGAGGAGTGCTTAATAACTTAACCTCTGCTTTTGTTTTTTGAAGTTTTTTAACAATTGCAGCGGTATTATCATTACTACCATTATCTACAACTAATACTTCGAACGAATATTTCTTGCTCTTAAGATACTTATGGACATCCAGAATGGAAGAAGCTATAAATTCCTCCTCATTTCTTGCCGGGAATATTACTGAAACTTTCATTACTTTAACCTTGCAATGTGTGAATCCACTAATATTTTAACCAACTTCGGAAATTTTATACGCGGTTTCCAGCCAAGTATCTTTTTAGCTTTTGAAGAGTCGGCAACTAACGGACCCGTTTCCGTAGGTCTAACAAATCTTTCATCGACTTCTACATATTTTTTCCAATCCAGACCTACATACTTAAAAGATTCCTTGCAAAGGTCTTGGACGGTGTGAGCTTCACCTGTCCCCACAACGAAATCGTCCGCTTTTTTCAATTGAAGCATTTTCCACATTGCCTCTACATAATCTCCGGCATACCCCCAATCGCGTACTGCATCCAAGTTACCCATTCTCACTTTTCCGTTCGAGAAAATAGGTTCTCCCTCTTCATTCACATATATGGATGTTTTGATACCCAATTTTGCACAAGCTGCCGCATAAGTAACCTTCTGGGTAACAAATCCCAATCCCCTCCTGGGTGATTCATGGTTAAATAAAATTCCGCAGGAAATGAACATTCCATAACTTTTCCTGTATATTTTAGCAATATTATGTGCGTACAATTTTGCAGCCGCATAGGGATTTGCTGGATTAAAAGGAGTCTCTTCATTTTGCGGAACTTTCTTAACCCATCCAAACATTTCGCTTGAAGACGCCTGATAGAATCTGGCTTCAGGAAAAAGATCGTGCACCGTTTCCATCATTCTTTGCGCCCCTATAGCTGTTATTTCCGCCGTATGAACCGGTTGCCTGAAGGATTCTCCCGGACTTGACTGTGAAGCGAGGTTATATACCTCATCCAGTGTTTTTATTTGCCTCAATGCATTAACTAAAGCAACGGAATCAAGTAAATCGGCCTGTATTAACCTCAAATCTCCCTGTATATGAGCAATGTTATCAAACAACCGGTTACTCGTCTTTCTGACAAGCCCGATAACCTTATAGTCTTTTTTCAGTAATAATTCCGCAAGATAAGAACCATCCTGTCCACTAATACCTGTAATTAAAGCTGTTTTATGGATCCTCATTCTATAATATTCATTTTTACTATTAAGTAACCAATTCTCATATTCGGTCTATCAATTATAAACCATAAGTTAGTAACCTAGAAATTTCCTTGCGGGAAGCATAATGACATTCTCATTTTCAAGTACATCGCTGGTGTATGAATATACCGCAATTATTTTACCTTCATAAAAAACTTCAAAAAAATTATTATCCGATAGAATTACCTTAAGCTGTTCCGATGGTTTCCATGGAAGATCTATATCTTCGGGTGTATCGTAAAAAACTATTGAAACCGGTGGGATATTTTTATCCGGATACAGATCATTGAAATGATCATAAACACGTCTTGCCGTACGTGCTCCTGCGGTTGTCCATTCGGTTTGCCAAGCCAAATTCAATGTGAGTTTTGACTGAATTACAAATACCACTAATAATATCAAAGGCAACACTTTGGACGCGAAAAGAAATTTCTTGCTTTTCAAATATTCCTGAGTTTTGATCATTAGTTGGCTCAAAATCAGTATTATTCCAATAAGTGGCAGAGTTAAGTATTCCCAAAACTTGTGCCACTGCAAGAAGATAACCGGTAAAAGAAGTAGTACAAACCACGTTATAGAAAATAAAAACAGTATTAGATCCTGTCTGCTTTTGCGTTTTAAAGTAATAATGATCATTGAAAAAGTGATCACGCAAAAACCCGAGAAAAGAATAAAAATTGGTGTAATATGATCACTCCAGTACAACATCAACTTCGGATTAATATTAAGTCCGGGTCCAATGAAATCAAGTAGCATTTTTGGGATATTCACCGACCAGAGTGCATACCAAACCAGTGAATTTAGGGCAGTTGATGCCGAGAAAGACCAAACATATGAATCTCCGCCAATTAATCCGTAATGAAAAACATGTAGATATCCATAAATTGCCAGAAGCGCATAAAAAGGAGATACTAAGCGTATTAATTCTTTTAAATCCAACTTAACCTTTTTTTGTAAGCGTATAAAGACATACACTATAACCAATATTACAGGTAGAGTGACAGCCAGTTCCTTCGACATTAAAGCCCCCACAAAAGCCAGTAGCGAGAAAAGAATATACTTCTTTTCAGCGCAAATCATGTAATTTATAAATGTGATAACCGATATCAGAAAAAATATTGCATGACCCAATTCCTGATTGGCGATCGAATATAAATGTGTAAAATGCGAAGCTGAAGTTGCATATAAAAATAGTCCTATATAGGATCGCTTTTTGTCATTAGTAAATTGTAAAAGTAACTTATATACAAGGTAACAAACCAGTAAAAACATAGCTAATGCCAGAGAATGTGCTGCAAGAGGATCGAAGTTAAATAAATTACGTACTAAAAAGTACAATACTTGGGTAGTTAATGGTCGATAGAATCCCCACCCCTCAGGTGCGTGTATTGGATCGAAGAACAGTATGAAATCTTTCAGGCTGTGCGCGTCCGATATCCTGAATTGGAAAAAATCATCATGGGTATAGAAATTCGATAGTGCTGGGTAAAAAAGAAATAAAATAGTAATAAAAAGTAATATATACTTTAGCTTATACAAACCTTTTATAGTCTTCATATTATCTTAACTATCAATCTGCGCCCCAAGCTGTGTAGTCTGTGTAAAGCTAATATTAGTAAATTTCGGGTAAATCTTAGAACGATAGCATAATCTTCACCAAGAGTTCCTTCGAAATCGGTTCTCGAGATACTTCCCTGAGGCAACCTGAAAGAAGATAAAGTCTGCGGTATCACAACGGGCATTTCTTTTCTACCCAGCCTCAGCCACATTTCATATTCCATAACAAATCTTCTTGTTCCCGTAAATTCTCCGAATTTTATATATGCATTCCTAGTTAAAAATACAGAAGGCTGCATTAAATAATTGACCATAAGAAGTAAGTTGTAAGAGTTAAGTAGTAAGAGTAAATTCTTGTATATAGTTATCGGTTTTGCGATTTCACTTCCCCTATCATCAATAACTTTTCCTCTTCCTGCAAACCAAAGTGCTTTAGGGTTACTTATATAGGCCTCAGCAATATACATTAAAGCACCTTCCTCGTAAATATCATCAGCGTTGATATACGTTAATAACTCTCCACCGGCTTTTTTCAAACCTTTATTTATCGCATCAAGTTGCCCCCTATCTTTTTCTGTATATAATTTAAATATTTTGGGGTATATATGTGTAAATTTCTTTATTATTTCAAGACTTGCGTCTGTCGAACCGGGGTCTTGGATAATCACTTCGATGTCTGGGTATTTTTGCCGGACAATACTTTCTAAAGTTCCGGAGATATATTTTGCTTTATTGTACGAAGGAATAACTACCGAAATTTTGGGATATTGCATGAATAAACATTACTTTTTTTTACTTTTTTTTAAAACAGACATTGCATTTTTCCTAACTAAATCTTCCAGTTTCTTTTCCAACTTTTTCGTCGTAATGTAAGATTTAGCAGTAAGCGCAATAACTAAAATAAAACCAGCGGCAACCATCATATCGAAAAGACGGGTAAAAAGAAAGGTCTTGGCAAACACACGTATAATATCCGGAAAAACTACTATAAAAATCGCCGCAAACCATATCACCGACCAAGAAAATATCTCAAAACCATTAAGCGTGCCTTTTTTATAATGGATCAAGGCAAAATACACCATTACAAAAGCAAAAATAATCGCCGAGATTTGTAAACCCGCTATCATAAATTAATCTTCCACTTAACTACTTGAAACAAAATTCCAAAGGCATCCATTAATGATACGCCTTTAATATTGTCTAAGTATACGGTAGCAACAGGCACCTCGCAATGTTTAAGACCTGCTTTAACGGATCTTATTACCATCTCCGTTTCTACCGCATACCCCGATGATTCCCATTTTACTTTCTCATACGCCTTTTTTGTTAAAGCCCTATAGCCACACAATAAATCTGACACGTATATTCCGAATAAAAGTGAGATTAAAAGAGATGCAAACTTGTTTCCCAGATATCTGACCAGAGGTACCCCATATTCCATGTTCCTTGAACCGAAGACTATTTCAAAATTTTTCAAGGCTTTAACAAATTTAGGTAAATCAGAAAATTTATGTTGTCCGTCGGTATCGATAAACACAACCGCATCGAATCCTTGCGAAAAAGCAGCTTCAGCTCCGGTTTTCATTGCTGCACCCTTACCCAGATTAATTTTATGAGTCAAAGTTTTTATTTTGTGCTTCTTGACAACATTAATTGAATTGTCCGTTGAACCGTCGTCTACCAAGAAAAATGGTAGTTTAGTCTTTCTTACATCCTTAATAAATTTATCCAGATGCTTCTCTTCATTATAAAATGGTGCTACGACTGCAATTTTCATATGTTCATAATGACTCCAAATATGACAGACTTCTTTTTGCTACTTCATCCCAGGAATACTTCAATAATATTTTCCGGGTGTCTTTGAAGTATTTTACTGTATTTAACTTGTCTTCCATAAATTTAGTGATTTTATCGGCAGCCATATATTCATTATCGGGGAGAGTTATGATAATTTTGTTAAATTTAAATTCATCTATTTCTTCTATTGAATCGGCTACGAAAACAATTGAACCGTTTGCAATCGTTTCAATTAATGAACCCGGATCAATAATTTTGTCCATTACTACCAAACCCTGGGCTTTATTTATTGAATCCAAGATATACTTACTTGTAAGTATTTTTAATTCTTTATCTTTTTTATATTCTTTTATCATTTTATTAAATTTATTAATCGACTTCCCTACAATTGCGATCTTTTGATCAATGTGGCGCCTTTGTATCAAAGAAATAATATTTAACGCTCTCTTAACTGAATCGGAGGTATCAGCCATAAATACTATAGTATTTTTATTAACATACTTTTTCTTCTGATTAACATCGTAACCCTTTTCCAATACTTTAATATTACTATTCGGAAATAAAGTTAATATATTTTTTCTTTCCGCCGCATTATCAATTAATACATCTCCTGTTCTATAGAATATTTTGATCAACGTATTTATTAAATAATTTATATACTTCTTATTTGACAGTAATATTTTGTCAGGAATATATACTGCCCTTTTAATCCGTTTGTAGAATGGTAATGAAACGAACAGCGGGTCAAATATAATTATCGCAAGTTCGATCTCAGGAATAAAATTTAAGTAAAGATAAGTTTTGAAAATTTCCGTTAAACTATCGTTTTTTAGCCAAATTATTTCATGCCCGGACTCTTTCCAATAACGGACATGATTATTCAGAATAGATAAATTGTCGATTGCCATGTTCTTCCTGGGGAGTACAATTACAATCTTCATATTATTTTTTTCTTTCGGCCAAGAAATATCCAAAAATCAAAATAAGAAAAATTGCTGATGCTAATATTGAAACACTGATCACTGATCTTATGTTCTCATGATAGTACCAAATACCCACAATTTGAATGACCGAGGCAATAAGCGCGAAATATACCACTTTAGTTTTATTTCTGGATAAAAAGTAATTCAAAAACAGGCTCGATAGTGTAAATATAGCCATATAGATACCGAATAAAAATAAGTAAACTTTGCCTTCCAAATATTTGACTCCATATAACATTTTTATCGAAATTTCCGGAAATAATAAATATATTAGATTCACTCCCATAGCAATAGCCAAGGTCAGAAATAAACTCATCACGAATATTTTCTTATAATTTCCTCCCTTTTGTTCACTTTTAGAAACCATCGGAAACATTACCCACGAAACCGGACTTGCCCCATAAAATATTATCTTTCCCAAGGTAGCAAGTGACGCATATATGCCTGCCTGGTGTGATTCAAGGAAATGTTTTACCAATATAACATCCACAGACAGCATCGAGTTTACTGCAAGCGAGGAAACGAGTACCGGAGCAGAATATTTAAAAAGCTCATTTTGTTTTGAAAACTTTTTAACCGATCTCGCAGCGAAATCTCCAAGATATTTGCGTGAGAACAAAAAGGATACAAAAAAAGCCATTGTTATTGCAACGACCGCTCCGAATGTAGACAGACCCAAATATACTAAAATAAGTCCCAGGAATAAGCGGGTAAAAAAGTCCGAATTCAACGAGTAAACAAATTCTTTGAATTTTAATAGTCCCTGCAAAAAAGCCCTGTATACAAAAGAATAGATGCCAAACACAGTTATCGGAATTATAAGCACTAAGATCTTTATTTCCGTATGTAAAAATCGGCTTAAAAAAGGAGTCAAGATCAGCAAAAGAATTGCCAATAGGGAACTTGCAATTAAGGCTTTATTCGTTAACCAAGCAAAAAGACTTTTTAGCTCGTCCTTGTCGCTTGAAGATACAAATTTTACTATCACTATCCCCAGAAAGTTAAAGATCGAAAGTATTATTGCAATAATTGAAATAACTGCGGATAGTTCTCCATAGGATCCGGGTCCCAGCATTCTTCCCATAATGACGTGATAAAAATAAGCCATAAGGTTGGCAATATTCGAACCGACGATCATGACCATACTTCCCGAAAATAAAGGATGGGAAATAATATCTTTACCAGATACCTTAAAATTGAAAAATTTTCTCATGCTATCCAATAACCTCTGACAAATAACGATGTTGCTATTCCTAAGATTATCAAAAAGATCATTGATGTAATTATCAAAACCTTTTGACGATATCTAGATAAAAAAATAGACATCAGTATAAATCCGGGGAATAGCACCAGGACATATCTGGGAAAAGATGAAAAACTACCCGAAAGGGTCGGTATTATATATCCCAGCATAAGATATATAGAATAACTAAGTCTAAGTTTAAAAAATGATGCTATTACCAGCATCAAAAATAAAATCGCACTACCCAATTCCAAAAAAGTAGAGAATACGACCGGAAAATAACTATAATCCAAATTCGGTATAATTTTAAAAATATATCTGTAAAATACCTGCGGCAGCACGATCAGTCCTGCTGCCCGTTGCTGACCAAAGATCGTAACATTATGGAAAAAATTCAAAGGATCTCCCGTTTCAATATTCAGAAATATTGCATAGGCTATAAAACCAAGCATTACCGAAAATGAAGCCAGAACAGGAATTAAGGGGTGAATCCTATCTTTTTTGAATTGGATCAAACTCTCAATTATCAATGCCGGAAAAAGCGCGAGACCGACAACCCTTGTCGCGGTAACCAAGATCCCTAAAATCCCAGCGGGTATCCATTTTTTTGTCCGTGCGAAATAAAATGCCCAAATGCAAAGAGCAAAAAACAAGCTCTCTGAATAGTAGCTTCCGAAATAGAATGATGTCGGGAATAAAAGAAGCAAAAAAATCGCATTTCTGACTATATTTTCTGAAAAGTCCAACTTTACAAGTTTTATCAGTCCGATTAGTCCCAAGAAAAAAGCCAGGTTCGAAATTAATAAACCGGTAACCGCATACCCACCTAACGTATTACTTAAAATTTTCGCTACTAGCCGTATCAAGAGCGGAAAGAGCGGGAAAAAGAAATATTCGAGTTCCCGATATCCCCTCTGGGCTATTACCAGAAAATGTTCACCATCGAAGTTCAACCAAGAGAAAATATATGGATTTTTAAGATAGTTAGTTAATCCTCCTCCCAAAAAACCCTGCTCTAAAGGAATCGTCTGAAGTGCAAGAAGAAGAAAAACAAAAAGTATTATCCTCCAAGTTATAAAGTATTTGATTAATTCTTTTATTCCCATACAACATGCTACTTACTACTTACTACAGATCTGTATACATTGATTGATTCCTTTGCAGTTTTCTCCCAGCTGAAATCTTTTACCCTTTCGAAACCTTTCTGAATTAGATTTTCTTCTGTTCTTTTGTTCTCTAGTACTTCGGTTATTTTTTCAGCAATATTTTTCGGTTCGTTAGGATCGGCGATCAAAGCTGCGCCGCCAGCGATCTCAACCAATGTATTGGTTTTTGATATAACAACTGGAACACCACAGGCAAACGCCTCCAAAACAGGAAGCCCGAATCCTTCATAAAATGATGGTTGGACATAAACTGAAGCTAAATTAAATACTGCGACAAAATCTTCATCTGCCACATACCCGAGCCTTATAATATTTTTAGTTTTTTTAAACTCTTCCATCAATCCTTTAAAATGTGCAAGCTCAGGATGTGGAATATTAAATAAAAATCTTATCCAATCTCTTGGACCTTTTAAGTGACGTAAATCCACTCCCAATTCCTCAATTTCCATTGCATGTTTACCTATTATAACTAAAGGTGTTTTGGCAATTTTGCAGGCTTCAATTAATCCAGGAATATTCTTATTGTAGTTTACATCTCCAACATAAAGTATAAATTTTTCCGGAAGATTATATTTTTTGCGTAATCTTTTTAATAGTTTAACATCATTTAATTCTTTCATGCCTTTCTGGGGGGCAAGATAAACTACGTGCACTTTATCCGAGGGTATTCCAAGGAATCTCACAATGTCTTTTTTTGATGTTTCTGATATCGTAATCACAGCATCTATATACTTCAGCCTTCTCTTTTGTTTATAGAAGTTTAATTTCCCTCTTATTCCGGGAGGATATTTATCCGGATAAATTAAATGGATTAAATCCTGAATTGTAACAACTGTCTTTTTACCGATTTTATTAGGTGGAAGTGTAAGAGAATACGGAAAAAAATAAGTGTAATGAACAATGTCATAGTGATTAGCTTCTAATTTTTGTATTCCATCTTCGCTTTGAAAATTAAATGAATCAAACTTAATATCCTTATATCTTAATCTCCTAATTGCCTCTATCTGCTCTCTCACCATAACACCTATCCCCCTCACTGAATGCCCGCCACTTAATGGCTCCGAGTCTATAGCTACTTTTAATGAAGTCATTGATGATATTTTACACTAAAATGTGGTCTTCCGGAGTCCATCCTGGAGTGGAATAAGTCTTAAACCATACTTCCTCACCATCTCCATAATGAACATGTCCGGGTTTAATTTCTATCCTTTGACCCATTCCTAAAACGTGCGTTTTTCCATCAATAAACATCCTTAATTTACCCTTAAATACCTCATAAATTTCTGTAGTTGTCTTATGCATATGCGGTCGAATTTCTCCAACAACAACTAATGCTATACTTCTTTTAGGATGATCGTTGGTTGGTTCAATTTCACAAATTATTTCCTGATATCCATCTTCATTATCTACAACAATATTCTTTCCCGGATACTTTCTTTTCAATTCCTCAACAACCTTCTGAACATTCATACTTTATAGCAGTGAATAATTAATCAATTCTATGTTGTTAACTTTAAAATAACTGATGACTTTAGAATTTGTTAATGTTTCCAGATCTTTTAAACGCCATTCTTCAGCTATTTCTCCTTTCGCCGGATGAAACATTATTTCGCAAGTTTCGCCAACATAAACGTTACTAAGACTACCTAGAAACATTTTTATTGGGTCAGCCTCGTTAAAAAACAAGTCTAAAATGTACTTATCGGCAACTTTAATCTTTTTCTTTTTCATATTATTTACGAAATTATTATCTACTAAAAAGTCTCCCCCATAAACCGGGTTTTCCGAAAGTGGAGCGCTTGGTCTTACAGGAAGATTATATTGTTTTGCCATCTTCTCATAAATCAATGTTAGCGGCGCATAAGAAGCGGTAAAGTGATGGCTATCCAAGTGATCTATTTTTCCGAAAAATTCTAATGCGAATTCGATTTGTGTTCGATATTCATCTTCAACTTGCCGCTCGGTAAATTGAGAAAAATACTTTCTCCAGACGGAACCTTGCCACTCTTCCGGTTTACCTGAATTTCTAAAAGGTCTGGTGAATTCTTTTTGTGGCCATTTTGATGAAAGTGGTTTTCCATACGTTACGTTAAGATGCACCCCTATTCCTAACTCAGGTTTTTCAAGTCCTGATTTATTTTCTAACTTATTAACATACTCTCTATACTTTTTTTTATCACTTCTTTTTAAGAGATTCGCCATTACCGTTGTACTTGTTAATATTCCATGTTCGTAAGCATACTTAATTCCAGAATCACTTACGGGACTGTATCCTAAATCATCACCTTGGATGATTATTTTTTTTAACTTAGCTTGCATGATTTATATTCCTAATTGATCTTTCATTTTTAAAATGCTATTTCGAGAGCGCCAAGTGAGATCATAATTATTAACCTCGTCAAAACTAATCCATTTGTAATCCTCTGTTTCGTCTTTATCAATCTTTATTTTTTCACTTCCCTCTAGGATTGCATAGTAAATCCAAAAAAATCGTGTTTCTCTTTTAAATCTATCAAATTCTTTACCATAATATTTTAAATCTAGTTTCAAACCAAGCTCTTCTCTAGTCTCCCGATTTGCCGCATCTATTGGTTTTTCATGAGATCTGACGTGTCCCGCAACCGCAACCATCCATTTTCCCGGATGGAATTCTTTTTGATAGCTTCTTTGCTGGATTAACACTCGTCCCTTTTTATCGAATAACTGTACTGCAACTTCTCTGTGGATTCTGGAAGGGTTTTTGTGGGCTTCACTTTTCCAAACAGTACCAATTACTTCATCTTTCTCATTTACCAAATCCAATAACTCATCCTCACTCATATTTCATCTATTAATTTAAGTAGTAATGGAAATTTTTTGTATTGGGGGCTTTTCTCTAAATTAAAGTGTCCCTGTCCTTTTTCCATTATCAACTTCCCGTTTAGTTTTACCGCCAGATCTTTTGATTGCTTTAACGGCACATAAGGATCATTGTCGGAATGAATCAGAATAAACTTTTTTGCTTTTGTTTTTATTTTTCTGAAATCATAATTATAATCAAAAAGTTCTACATTCGGCTCCCAATCATCTTCGGTAAAAGCACTTATAAAAATACATTTATTAACTATAATTTCATCAGGTAACTCATCTAATAATCCAAGAATCGTTGCAGGACCGGAAGAATGTCCAATTAAAATCGATTCGGAATTAAATTGCCAGTTTTTATTATTAAAGATATATTTTACATTTCTGCTTACCCGCGGCTTTTCCGGTTTTGGTAATTTTGGTACCCAAACTTTATATCCTTTTTTTTCTAGTTCTTTTTTTAACCATTGAAACCAATTTGTTCTTGGACTTCCCTGTGTCCCATGTAAGATTAATGCGTTTTTCATATCATGTTTTCATACGCTAGCTTGAATTTTAGCATAAAATCTTGGAACAACATCATAAACAGGATAAGGCCAAGTGCTCTCTACCCTAACGTCTTTAAAGTGTCTTCCAACTATAGTTTTTATTTCTTTTAACGTCTGTCCACCATGGCTTTGCATAGTTGAAGCATATTCATATGCTGCTGAAATTTCATCAACAGAGAGGGGGATTTGTAGCATTTCCGCAGCAGATAATGCATTTTCAAGAAAAAATGTCCTATCTCTATCTGTTCCATATCCCCTTTCGTCGGTTCTTTCATCTTTTATTCTCCAGGTTGTTATTAAACAACCAAATCCTGCTCTTAATATTCTGGAAAAATTTTCTAAAACCTGATCTTTTTCTTCATTTTTAAATCGTGTTAGAAATGCATCTGTAACAATCCCAGAATATAGTCTTCTATTATTAGCCAACTCTAACAAACCCTCAGGGTTTAATACGTCTAGTTTTTTTATTCTCAAGTCGTGCTCTGATTTTAATATTGGTATAGCTTCTTGTGTAACCAGAAGTGGGGTCTCACAAATATCAATAATATCGATATTTGTTCCCTTTTCTACACCTCTAGATGCGATTTCTGCCAAGGCAGGTGTTGCTAAGCCAGCGATAAGTACAGATGGTCTATCGTTACCTTCTCTTTCTGCCGTAGCATACCCTAATCCTTTCAAGTAAAATTCTTCGTGAGCACGAGGGCTCGATACTAAATCCAAAGCATCTAATAATGCGAAGTAGCCATGATAACCGAGGCAACTTTTATCACCAAAACCTCTCCAACCTTCGCTGCAATGATTATATCCATGACTTCTTGCTAATCTACTCCATTCAACAATGCGCTTTTTTTCAAGCTGGAGAGTTTGGGTTCTTTCTTCTAAATTTAAGACGGCCTCTTCTCTCATCAAATTAGTACGGATACACGTTTATTTCTTCTGAGCGTAAAAAAGGGGTTCGATTTCTTTCAAAGCTTCCCTTGGCTTTTCTTTAGACATATCCTTGATAACTTCGCCATTTAAAGGATCCTCAAAAACCAAAGTCCAATATCTGCTGTCTTTATTAAATATACAGTCAGGGAAAAGTAGATGGTGGTGCCAGGCAAACCCTTTGTTATTCAGTTCAATCGCCCTTTCAACCATTTGCGTAACTTTCCGAGATGACTTCAATCCTGATCTTGCCGAAGGATTTTTTTTAGAGATTCCTTTTCCATGCAGCATTTCTACTAATATTTGACCGGTTTTTGCAGGTTTTTTAAGAGAAAAACTGACAAATTGTTTTTTATCGCTGGAATTCTCCATTACGAGTGCGAATCTTTTATCTTTATTAAACACACAACCGGGTGTCAATATATGAAAATGCCACTTTTTCTCCTTTTTGACTAATTTTTCAGCAATCTTTAATATTTCCGTGTCTATTACTTTTTTCATCTTTTATCTTTTTTACTCTCTTCAAAATAATGTCGAGGATAAATTGGTGTTTCCGGCTCAAAAGAATCATGTTTAATTTTAGTTACAATATGTTCGGCCAACCATGTAGGATCGAGATATTTTTTACCTTTTTTCTGCTTTTCGATCTTTTTTTCTAAAGAAAGCGGTCCGAAAGCTGTGAGAACACTTCCAAGAGTTAATAATACAAACTTGATATTAGATCGTTTAAATTCTTTCGCCAGAGAAAGCATCATCCCGCGCAGTGCAAATTTCGAAGCACAATAGGCCGATCTGCCCGAAAGTGCCACCTTCCCCATTCCCGAACCAATACTGATTACGTACGCTTTTTCGGATTTGGATAGGAGTGGAAGAAGTTTATTGGTAACCAAAAACGCTGCATCAACATTCACTGCAAATGACTTTTTCCATTCATCAAAACTAAGGTCGGAAAAATTTTTATAAACACCAATCCCAGCTGCGTTAAAAAGTATATCCACTTTTCCAAAATTGTCGCCAATAAATCTGCCCAAATGAGTAACCGATTCCTCATTTGTCAGATCAGCCAAATAAACATTTGCTTTGCCTCCCTTTTTTTCGATATCCCTCTTAAGCGCCTCCAAAATGTCTTCGCGCCGAGCTACCAAAAAAACGTGCGTGCCTTCTTTTGCCAGAGCTTTGCTTATCTCCCTCCCAATTCCCCCACTCGCCCCGGCAATCACTGCAATTTTCCCCTTAAGCTCCATTATCTTAAATTATATTATATAACTAGTTATTATCCGTGCCAACAGCTTGACTAACATTATTGTAACCATCTATTTGAAGAAGACTTTCGAGTTCCATATTTATTTCCGCAACTAATTGAGGACCATTGTAAACTAATCCTGTAATAAGCTGAACGAGAGTGGCACCGAGTTTTATTTTTGTATAAGCATCTTCTGCCGAAAACACTCCCCCGCAGCCAATGATTACAAATCTTTCTTTGAAATTTTTATATGCTAATTTAATAAGATCATTTGAACGCTCGAACGTCGGCTTGCCGGAGTAGTAACCTTTCTTGAATTTTACTACTTCATCCGAATGAAGCGTAGGATGCATTTTATCTTTTTGTAGATTTCCAAAGATAACTCCCGTGGGTGAATGCTTTGATATTACTTTCAGTAACTCTAACGTATGCTTATCGGTTTTATCTATGGGCATTTTAACAAAGACCGGCTTTTTTAGTTTTAACTTATCAACCGCATCAAGTAATTCATTAAGCTTTCGCGGTTCGTCAAATACTACTTCCCCTTGGTGAATTAAATTCGGACAACTTATATTTATCTCGTAGTAACTATTTTGAATATTGGCTTTCTCAAATTTTTTAAAAGCCGATATAATGTCATCAATACTTTTCTTTTGTGTATCAAGTTCGGCCGAATTTGTTCTTCCGATACTTATCCCAATAGGTATATCAAATCTTTTTTCTTTCAGTTTATCGGCGATAATATTAGCACCTTCATTTTTAAAACCTTTATTTACCAAAAGTGATTTTGATTTAGGCAATCTCCCAAGCCGTGGCAAAGGATTTCCTTCATAGGAAGAGTTTGTTATGGTCCCTATTGTCATATATCCAAAACCCAAAGCGGGTAAAAATTGGGGAAGCTTTGCTTTATAGTCAAACCCCGCCGCTAATCCGACTGGGTTTTGGAAATCTATTCCTAGGATCTTTTGTTCCAATCCAATGTGTGGATGGCTGTAAAAGAAACTCATTATATTTCTCACTAACCGATTATTTCCAAAAAACTCTCCCAAACTTAGAGTTGTTTCATGAACTCTCTCTGCATCAATTAAAAAAAGGATATTTTTGAGGATAACTCTATACTTAAATCCCGTTATTTTAATAAATAATAAAATTCTCTCTTTTTCAAAATAGCTAAAAGTTAAAAAGATTAATGCAAAACTAATAAGTGCGGAAATTGTACAGTATATACAAATCGAACCAATCAAAAAAAACTGGATGTACATGAATACTGCGGAAGAAAGTGCGCCGACAATACTGAAAACCAGTGCAGCAAGCCTAATATTTTTTATGCGTTTAACAATATTTATCAAATTGACTATGTTAAACAATCCATAATGGATTACCCCCAAAAGTGCCATTGGTATTCCAATTATTTCAGAATAACTACTTCCTAGAACTTTTCCACAATCAGCAAAAATACCCGGATAACACTGAAGTATTATTTTATTGTAATGTTCTAAAGTTAAATACAAAGAATCCAACAAACCAAGTAGGCTTAAGGACAGGATTATTAGCGGAATATATTTATTGTTCACTTTGGAAATAATAAGTAGATAGCAGCAAGTATAAATCTTAAGTCTTCAAAAATCTAACTAATGTTCTTATTCCGAAGGAGTAGGTTCACTTTAAATAAAATCCTTCTTCTGGCAATACCTTACGTAGGAGTTTTCATTTAACTTAACTCTCCTGCTGATTGAATAAGATTATCTACTTTTGACCCTCTTAAATGTTGCAAGGTCAACCATAGCATTCCGCCTCCTATCAATAATAAACCTATATATTGATACATTGTTGGTTTTTCTCCTAAAATAAGGACAGATCCTGTGAATGAAACTGCAGCTGATAATGGAAGAATGGCAGAAATTTTTGCTAATGGTAGTCTTGCTAAAGCTTGCGTCCAAAGCCCTAAGTCAAGTGCCCGAAAAATAAATGCGAAAAGTAAAATATTTACTAAATTAGTTTTTAAACTAAGTTGTCCGAGTGAACCGGGATCAAAAAGCAAAGCTACCATAGTTACGATTATTCCTCCATAAAAAAGACGGGCGGTCGTTGCAATATTCGGATTTTTGATTTTAATTAGAGATTTCTTAAAAATAATGTGAGATATTTGGAAAAAGAACGGACTAAGTACTATTAATAAATCGCCTACATTTATTCCTGGAAAACCTCTATAAACAACTATTCCCGCCCCTATCACCATTAATAAAGTAGATGCAAGTTGTTCCTTTTTAATTATCTCCTTCAAAAAAATAGAAGCAACAAAAACCGAGTAAACCGGTTCAATCTGAATTAATAAACCTGAATTTATTCCTGAAGTTAATCTGGTACCAGCAAAAAAAAGAAGCGTTCCTATTGCAGTAAGTATGGCTATTAATAATAAGGGTTTAATAAACTTCGCAGAAAAAAGTTTAATTAGATCTCTTTGAATTTTCAATATAAAAAGAAATGGTAATGAACCTATCAGCAAAGCAGCTCCACCGAAAAGAAGTGGATTCATCGTATTTGAAAATTTGTTCGCATATACAGGATATAATCCATAAACAAGCATATCGGTAACTGCAAGGAGATATCCTAGATTTTCTGATTTTATACTCTTAACTTTCGTGTACATTAACTAATTCACCACATTAATCGGTTTATCTTGTGCGAAGGAGACTATGTTGTTAACCCACATGTCAAGCAGATTATCCAAGGATTCTTTTGTATACCAAACCATTGGAGGTAATGCAAAAATATTTCCTTTATACTCAGGAAGAGGTTTAGCATTGTCGCCTTCAAAAGCATAACCTGCAATTTTTCCTTTTTGAACCAAATCGATAATTTTTACCTCATTCCAAAGTACTTTTATCCTGTTAAGACCAACTAGATATGAAGATGGTTTAACTAATTTAAGAAGATTGTCCTTAATTAATTTTGAAGTTTCGGTATTTTCAACAAGAGCCGGAATAATTACATCGGAATCTTTAAACAATCTATTTAAAGACACATATTTAAATCTGGAATCTCTACTTTTCCTCGACCAATATATTACCTCCATCCCAATTCCACTGCCAACTTCTGCAATTCGCAAACCAATTCTTCCCAAACCGATTATTCCTAAAACTTTTCCGTTTAAAAGCATTGGTTTGGGTGCTTTCCAATCTACTTTCCATTTATTTTTAATAACCAATGGTAAATGTCTGCATACGTTCATAGCCATTCCAATCGCATATTCAGCAACAGCATCAGCCGAAAATCCAGCACAATTTACGACTTTTACGCCTAATTTACTTAATACATTGGGTTTTACCCAATCATAAGATGTTGACTGGGTAAACACAGCTTTTACATTAGGAATATCCTTAATTGATTCACCATCCATATCCCAACCAAATGAATCGGGATCCACTCCTATTAGTTTTTCTGAAGTGTCTTTTTTAAGTTTTGTAAGTTCAGACAATCTCCCTTCATGGGTAATAATTTCCAAATCTGTATATTTTTTTAAAAGTTCTAATTGCTCTTTGTTAGGTAGCGAACCATCCTTCGACATTATTAATATTGTCTTCATATCTGTAATATATCACTCTTCATTAAAAAGTAAAAATACTCACAATATATTCACTTTTTTGGTATTTGCCAGTCCTCTTTTGCTTTCAACCTCGGAAGGATTGGTAATATTTAAAATACGCAATCGGATAATGCGAAGCGGAGAAAAAAACCCACAAAAAACCACGCATACCGTCGAGGAAGCCTTTGTGACGCAAATAAAGAAGTAGGAAGTAGGATATAGGAAGTAGGAAGGAATATTTGATTAGGTACCAATAATTTCGGGGTGTATTCTTTTCCTTCAATTCTTTAGCTTGCAGGTCTGTATAGCGGTTCATGCGATCCAAATACCTTCTAAGGGTTGGGGATTCATGATGTTCCAGATTATTAAAAAGCCAGCCTATCTCTCCGTCAACCTCCATTAATTCATGAACCGACTTTCCGGGAAGTCTGGCTTTACCCTTTTTGAAAAGTCTAATTACTCCATCAGGATACACACCGGCGTGTATCAGCGGTTTTCTCAGGAAATAATTTACTCTGGGAATAAAAAAGGCAACAACTTGACCCGTTTTTTTACCCAATGAACCTTCGCGTTGTTCGATAAGTCTTTGGTGACGACGAAAAAGGGAAAGTTTATCGGTATCCGGTATCCGGTAGCCGGTAGCCGGTAATAATAAGACTCTTTTTAACAATTCTTCATTACTTGAGTTAATCACTTCGACAATTTCTTTTGCTAATTCATCGGTCACTCTCTCGTCGGCGTCTAGTTGCAGAATCCAGTCACCTTTTGCCTTATCAATTGCCTTTTGTTTAGTCACATGGAAAATCGGCTCATGTCTAACTTCGTAAACAGTAGTACCAAAGGATTTAGCAATTTCGCGAGTTCTGTCACTGGAACCTTCGTCAACAACAACAATCTCATCAGCGATATGCTTCACCGAATTCAGACAAGCTCCTATGTTGTGTTCCTCGTTGAGAGTAGCAAGAACCACGCTAAGTGTAACTTTATTAGACATATAAAACCTATTAGATTGTCTTTAATAATAACTCCGCAACTTTTTCTCCATTCTCAACCGCATAATTTGTTCCCCTGTCCCATGGGTAAACCTGTTGAATATTGCAAAGATAAAGTCCTTTAATCGGTGTTTCAAATGATGGAATATTTTTAGAATAATTTAAAGGATAGATCGGTTGAGCAAAATAAGCTTTAAAAAGATATTTATTATTTATCCATTTTTCATTAAAATGGGGATTTATTTTCCTCAATGAGTTATAAAATTCATAGAATATTTCATCTTCGTTAAACTTAAAATATTGATGTGAGTGTTCAACATAATTTCCTATATAAACAAGGTGCTCATTATTGTAGTTAGCCTTATCCATAAAGTTAGTATGTTCAACAACTGCTAAAAATGGGTGCTCCCCTCGATTAATGTTTAACCAATATGACCCGTCTTTCAGAAATTGTTTCTTTAATGAAAGTACCAAATTTACTGCTCCGATACCGTTTAAATTTAATAAATTATTAGTATATTCTTTTGGCAAATTTCTGGTCATCTGTATAAACAAAGGAGCGGAAAGTGTACATATTACCTTATCAAATTTATATATATCGTTTGTTGTTTTTACAACTAATGTATCCTGATAGTTGTATATTGATTGAGCGGGAGTTTTAAACAATACTTTTCCTCCGATATTTTCAATACTTTTTGTTAGTTTTTGTGCAAACTCCAAAAATCCACCTTCGGGATAACACAACGAAATACTTCTCTTTTTAATTCTCGCCCAAAACCACGCAGCAGAAATATCGTCAAGGTATTTATCAAATTTTCCTTTAAAAAGCGGTTCCCACAATATTTTCCAGGTCTTTTTACCCATATATCTTTTGATAAATATTTCTGCCGTAATTCTTTCGAGAGGCTTCCAAAAAGGAGTAATTTTCAAGTAAGCTAAAACTGCTGCCATCCGAAATCTGTCAAAAAGAGGAAGCTTATCAAAAAGCATTAGACTTAAGGGGGAATCAAGTTGTTTTATTTTTCCATCAATAAGCGTTGAGGTTTTTGGTCTGATAACTATAACTTTATGTCCAATTTCTTTAGCCAAATTTCTTACAGCCCAGTCTGACGTAAACCAATGATGATAATGTTTTTCTATTGACCACTTCCATTGCGGTTCTTTAAATCCCACGGCTAGGCCACCGGGTTTGTCGTCGCTTTCGAAAATGGTAACTTCAACACCTCTTTTTACCAATTTATAAGCGATTGCTAACCCTCCGAATCCTGCACCGATAATTGCAACTTTCATATAATCCTTTTATTATGGTTCGACTACGCTCACCATTAACGCTCAAACCAGAGATTCGCGTTAATTCGCTACTATCTGAAAATATTTATAACCGTTACTTCCATAAATTTCTTTGACTATATTTGAAGCATCAGGTATTTCCTCCGGGGTTCCAATCAATAAACTATTTGGATTCGCTCGCTGGTCGACATCCCAATTGATCGCTTGAAAATGATATTCATCGAAGTTATTTACTGTCGAAAAGCCAAATTGATCTCTGGGTGTAAGTACATGTTCTTTCTGAAACTTCGCAGGCGGATATTTCATATAATATAGAAAAAGTATATACGGTTGATCGTATCTGGCAGTAACAATAACCTTACTATATTTATTTTGTTCCTGTTTAATATAGGTAACCAATTCTTCAATACCATACTGGGATGAATAAGGATATTCTTTAGCCATGTGTAGCCAATACATGTGCTCGTAACGAGCAAAATTCCATAAGACAATCGTAATAAGTAATACGTAAGACGCAATACGTATTGCGTATCTCGTATCTCGTATTAACCTAAACATTTTTTCTAAACCTAATGCGCTAATAATTGTGAGGGGAATAACCATGATTTGGGCACGGAGTGCGTGGGGAGATTGAAAAGTTAAAGCCGCAGCAGTCGGTGCTATAAAAAGCCACCACAAAATTAGGGAATAGGGTTTAGTATATTGGGAAAAGGTTTTTATGATAAAAATAAATCCAACGACAATAAATAAGATATCAAATAAATACATCTGGCCTGTTTCAGGAACTTTATTTCTTTGAATCACGTCGCCTGATAAAAATAAAAATTCTCCCTGATAATGTTCTGCCCAGTTGTCTGCAAATGCAAGCCCGTAATTAACAACTTTATTATGTAAAAGCTTTGTTGAAAGACCCAAATAGTTTGAGTGCTGCCCCCTCTGCTCATTTATCCGAGCCAGTGGCCCGGTGTCAGCAAACAAACCTACACCGACCGACCGTGAAGAAATCTCGGATCTTGTTAAATCTTTCATTAAAGGGATTAATAAAAATAACCCAACCAATCCTATAAATAAAAAATTTTTAATTTGTTTTCTGATTTCTCTCCAATAAATAACTAAAAGTCCCAAACTCAGAAGCGGAACAACTACTCTTGCTGCATGATAAGCATATAATGACAGCGCAAAGGACAAAGTGCAGAGTACAAAGGACGAATAATCTGGTTTTTTTAATATTTTAATAAACATATAAACTCCATAAGTTATAAAGAATGTAGCAACGTTAACTTCCCATCCGCCTCGTGAGTAGTGAATGTGCCACGGCGAGATTGCGAGCATAAGCGAAGCAATCGAAGCCATCATTTCCGCGTTAATCAGTTCTTTAATCTGCATGAATCTATCCTTAAGTAATTCTTTAACTAAAAGATAAACTATATATACTGTTGCAACACCTAAAATTGCTCCCGGTATCCTAACTGCCCACGCATTCAAACCTAATATTTTTACGAGAGGCAATACTAAATAAAAATAGAGGCCCGGTTTGTAATCGTTAAAGGATTGAAAATGAATAGGCCAGGAATTACCATGCTCATCAAGACCTGTTTGGATCAAAGAATATGCGTTATAACCGATTGCTGCCTCGTCGGCATTCAGGGCTGGATAGGTATCAAGTCGCCAAAATCTCAAAACTAAAGCTAAAAGAATAATTATAATAAGAGTTATTTTATTTATCATTCTGTATCTAAAATCCTAAAAGCAGTAAATATACCGTCAGGATATTTAATATCTGTGATCAGATTAAATCCAAATTTCTGATAATCCACCGGTATTCTAGTACCGTCTCCTACGATAAGTATTGGTCTTAAACTCGATACATAAGGGAAACTGTAATCCTGAAAAGTTATATTATCCAACGTTTCAACCAAACCAACATCACCGAAAGAGCTCTCTTTTAATTTTGCATTACTTTGATATTTATAAGGATCATATTTTTGGTAAAAAAGGAAATAGATATATGGTTGGTCATAAGACTGCTGGACAACTATTTTCTTGTAGTTAGATTGTATCGGAGTAACGGCATTAACGACCTGTTTATAGCCATAATCCCAAAGCTTTGCATTTTGAATAGGCATATGAATAAAATAGGAATCAAGAAAATAAATCAAACCGGATATAAGAAGTATGATGTAAGATGTTAGTAATATTTTAGAAAACTTAAATGAATTAAGTCTCTGAAGAATAAAATGAAATCCGAATGAAGAAATTAAGGTAAGTGGTATTACCATATTTAATGCTCTAACTGCATGTACCTGATTCCTTGATAATACTGCAGGTAGGGGTGACAAAATTAACCACAGAATAACAAAAATGCCTACCTTGTTAAATTTATTTTTAAATAACGTAAAAAAACCTATAATTAGCAGAAATATATCCGAAAAAAGTAGCATACCTTGATTCGGAGCTGAATGTCTCGGATTTGACCAATCACCTTCAAAAAATAAAAATCTTGCCGAAAAGTGATTAAACCATCTCCCTAGTATCGCTCTGGAAAAGTTTAAAAACTCGGAATGGAATAAATAATAATTCAGGTCTCCTACTTTTTCATTTCCTTGAGTTAAGAAAGTTTGTAAAGTCTCCTTTTCTCTTGGGTAAGAAAAAATACTGAAAACCTCCAACCTCCCTGTTTTACCCGTAAACATGCTTATAATAATAGGTAGAACGATAAGCAAACCTATTACTGTGGACTGTATCACTGTAACAATGTTATTTGTCAATAACTTTTTAAATTCTCTCCAATAAGCCGCTATTAAAATTAAAACTACAATTGTAGTCGCAAGTTTTGCTCCCTGATAAGCGTACAAAGTGAACGCAAAAGAAACCGCAGCAAGTATTAAGTAGTTAGTAGATCGCAAACTTTTCAAAAAGAAATAAATGCCTATAAGAGTCAAAGTTAAGGAAAGATTTGCTTCCCAAGCTCCGCGGGAAAAATAAACATGCCAAGGACTAATTGCTAAAAGAAATGCTGCAATTAGTCCAAGTTGTGAGTTACTAGTTGTAAGTAATAAGTTTTTAAATTTGTTAACTATTAAAAATATAAGCCAAACAGCTAACACTCCTGCCAATACACTCGGTAAACGAACCGCAATCTCATTTAAACCAAAAGCTGCAATAAAGGGAACTGTTGCATATATGTAAAGACCTGGTTTGTAGTCGCCGAAAGATTTAAATATTAAAGGTAAAAGCTGTCCATATTCATCGCGGCCGGTTTTAAGAACGGAATATGCATTATAGCCAATCGAAGCCTCGTCAGGTGACAAATGAGGTGGAATACTTCCCAACTTCCACAATCTCAAAAAACCAGCCAATAAAATAATTAAAATTAACAAGTATTTTTTCATAAATCTAACAAACTTTCTTTGACTTCATGTATTAATACATAGATGCAAAACTTAATTGTCATTTTTCTAAAATTTCGAAAGCAGATTTGCCATTAAGAAAATTTATAGTTTCCAATTTAGTCCACCCTAAAGGATAATTATCCGGGCTCGTAATCAATAGACAACTATCCACTAACTTCTCGCACCTTACACGCCCACCACTTTCTAAGATAAAATCTTCCCATTCACCTCTTGGAATATTCCAGTCATTAACGAAGTAAAACTTGTCAAATCTATCTACCCAATACCAGTTTGATTGATAAAAGCGAATTAAATTTGTATCTCCACGATATATTTTTGGTTCCCAAGGCCAAAAGAAAAGAATAAATTCATGCGGTTCACCATACCTTTTAGTGACAATAATCTTATTATAGTTATTGTATTTCTCTTTTATATTACTGACGACCTGTCTATATCCGTACTGTCTATCCTGGGAATAATTACGAGTATAGGTTCCGAAATATTCAAGACTGTAATCTTCAAAATTAAGTAATGCTATCGCTGTGTATATTGCTACTACTAAATACACAAACTTCATATTCCACTTATTCTTAATATATTTGAGAAATGAAATTACCCCGATTGCCGAAAATAATTGAACAAGGGGAATCATCGGAGTTGCTCGCATTACTGCATAATGCTCTTTTGTGATGCTTCCCGAAAGAGGTGCTAATAAAAACCATAATAAAATAAACTGATAGTTTTTATCTTTATTAAGTGCTTTTCGTATCGTCAAATAAATTCCTATATAAAAGAATAGTAAATTGACCGGGAATAACAATCCTTTCCCCGGAAGACTGAATTGATAATGTGTCCCACCTTTGAAAAATAAAAATTTAGGTGTGTAGTATTCAATATGATTTTTTGTCGCTTCTATAATAAAATAGACTGGTCTATTGTATAAAAGTCGAGTTATTAATTTTGGGTAGGTACTTGTTAATCTTTTTTCAATTATTCGGTTAACCGCACCCTCGTTTAACAAAAAAACTTCACTTGACCTGGCTCGGGAAGCCGGATCTGCCAATACAAAAGGTAAGGGTAGGAAAAACAAAAGGATAAAAAATAACGTAAGTCTTTTTGTCCACACATTTTTGTTCCAATACAGTCCCATATTTTTTCGGTATATATAAATCGCCGCCAGTAAAATTAATGGGGAAATTATTCTCGTTGTGTGGTAAGAAAAAAGTGTTAATCCTAAAAATAATGCCGACAAGGGTAATAAAAACTTATTTTTTTCTCTATTGAAAAAAGCGGCTGCCGATGCTGTAAGAAAAAATATCGATAAATTGGTTTGAGCTGCAAATCTATTCAGAAACCAATTCCAAGGCTCGAATGCAACCAAAAAAGATGTTAATAAAGATATTTTTTTCGACTTTGTAAGTCCATAAACTAAAAAGTACGCTGCAACAATTGTTAATGTTCCTAATATGGCACCCGGAAGTCTTATTGAAATTTCATTCAAACCCATTATGAAAATGGTGGGTATCATAAAATACATATTTAAAACCAGAGGGTAATCCCCGTAGGCTCGAAAATTTGAAAGGGGGAATAGTACTCCCCACTCATCTCTACCTGTTCTTAAAATCGAATAGGCATTGTAGCCGTGAGAAATTTCATCCCAACTGACAGCTGGGGGATATTTATTCAATCCAATCACCCTAAGAAGGAAACCTAAAATGACAATTACGATAAACAGTATTTTAAAAACATCTTTTTTCATGATGAATATCTTTTTTTAATATCGAAAATCAAACCTGCAGCTATTAATATAGATAAAACACTTATTACATCCGTTGTCAATCGAAGCGGAGTTTCTTTCCAATAAATATTTATGCTAGAGAACTCTCCTTGAATATCTATACCGATATTTCCATAAGGCTCAAGAATTTTAAGCTCCACAGGTTTGCCATTAACATCTGCATACCAACCGGAAAAATAATATTTATTGAATTCCAACAATCCGCTTCCTGTCAAATCTGCATAGTAGTTAATGTTCGAATTTTTCTTGGCTAAAATAATATCTAAATTACTCGAACTGGTAGTAAAAAATCCCGTAGGTTCATTCGATGGTCTCACTTTTACCCATTTCGGCAAGAGTAAATAGTCCTCGCTATAGTTATTATATTCTGTTGAACTTGTAAATCCTCCATTTTTATATTTATAGTAGGGCAACATTCTGTTCAGATAGTATTCATCGTTTGGGTAAAAATAGCCACTTGGCCTGAAGTAATTAACATTAAAAAAAATACCCAGTAGCGCAAAAGCAATTAGTAATTTTCTATTCTTAATAACCATGGTCATTGCCGAAGTTATAAATGTCGTAACCATTAAAAATCTCCAGGGGAACTGGACATAGGTCGATAGCGGGAAAATTCTCCAAAGAAAATCTGATCTGATGTTCATCAAAAATAACACAAAGAACAAAGAACAAAGGGTATATATAAGAATTAGTCTTTGGCTACCTTCGACCTTTTTCCTAAAAAGAAGATAAATAATATAAACAATAATAAAAATATTCACAAACCCTATTTGAAATGATAAATCGTCGTTCGGGCCGGGGAGAGAAGCACCATATCTCCAGGGGGAATATATCAATTGTTTTATGAAAGGAAAATGGTCTATGTAGTTAAAAGGGGTTTGTGTCAGCAGATGACCCTTTTCCAAAAAAGCAGGTATGGTCCAATATGACGAAATTAGAAATCCTAAAATAAATCCTAATACAAGGCGAGGAAGTGCAAAAAAATTTTTTTGACTTACGATTATCGCTAAACCATAAATAAAAAGCCAAGGAATAAAAATTAAAGGAGCGAGATTGTGCGACACAAAGAATAATCCAATTGTAATAGCTAAAAATGCTATAAATTTATGCGATTTTTCCGAAATTACTTTGTCCACATAGAAAGCCACCAATGGAACGAAGACAAAAGCTAAACACTCCCCCACTGCTCCCCTTATATATAAATCCAAAGCTCTATAAGGAGTGTAAATATAAATAACAGCTCCAACCAATGCACCGAGAACGGACGTGTGATTTTTCAACCATAAATACATCGTTATTCCCGAAAAAGGTATGGTTAAAAGAAAAACCAGTTTTAAGGATGAAACCAATGAATGATTAAATAAATAAAAGAGGCTACCTATATAATATGGCAGCGGATAATAAAAATTAAATAATGGGTAACCGAATCTCCAACTCATATCAGGAGCCCAACGGGGGGGCAACTGACCCGAGATAAAAGCTTGAATCATTTGCTGAAGATTCGCGATGTGCGGCTCATCTGAAAAATGATAAAAACCGCTGTGCAAAAGCGGCAAACTTGCCGGAACACTCAATAAAACAATTATCAGAATCCAACTGTTTTTTTTACTAAATATATTTTTTAATACTTTTTTCATATAAAAAAAGCGTTGCAATAGCACCCAGACTAAATATTGTTAAGCCGTCACCTAATTTCCTGTCCCATGTTTTAACTAATTTCGCATATATTTGATTTCTGCCACCCTGAAGAATAAAGCCCGGTTGACCAAAGTCGCCATATCTTACGTAGTCCACTTTCTTATTATTCACTGCAATACTCCAGCTGGGAAAATCATAGGTTGGTATTGCAACGCTTGCATTATTGCTAATAACATCAAGGTCATAATAAAACCAATTACTGCCACTTTTTTCAACATTTATTACAATTTGACCGTCAATCGGAATTAGATTTGATACAGGAAAATCGTCCGGAGCACGTTTTGCACTTTTTGGCAAATAGTCGTAAATACTTGCAGTAAGCTGTTTTTTCAAATTTTCCCCACTCAACTTTTCCGAATCCGTTATATTAAACCAATCTCTCGGTTGAAAAAAAGGAAGATATAATGCCAAAGTTAAAACTACCATAAAGATTGAAATATAATTAACAATTTTCTTAGATAAATTCTCAAGCAGAAATCCCGCTAAAAATGATGAAACAAAAACTGATACACCAACAAATCTCCAGGGAAATTGCATGATATCTAGTTTTAATATTTTCCATATAAACGTTGATCTCTCATGGGTTAAAAATGCCGAAACAAAAAAGATTAATATTAATAAAATAGGTATCATCAGTTTTTTGGCGTTTCTATGCTTGTAAAATACCAATAAAAAGCCGGATATTGCCAAAAAGCTATGAATTGGTCCTATTCCTAATAATGCATTATCGCCTGTTCCCAATATTGATGGTCCATAACCCCACTTCAAAGAAAGAAAGAGTTGTTTTAAATTAAGAAAGTGTTGCAAATAGCCAAAGTAGCCGGAAGTAAGTGTTTCCAAATGAACAAGATTGTGTTCGCGTATAAGCGGAATAACAAAAAAGGAAGACAAGCCAATTCCCAGTGAGATAAAAAACAGACTATGAAGTACAAATTTTTTATTCGGTTTGGTTTGATATAAACGTAATACTACCCATAAAAGAAATAGCGGTAAAAACATTAAAACCGTTAAATTATGTGTAACTAAAAAGGCTGCCAATGAAAAGGATAATAATACACCAGACCTAATAGTTTTTTTAGACAAAAGATATTCTAGACTCCAAAAAAGTAATGGAACCGAAGCTAATCCCCAAACTTCACCCATAGCCCCTCTTACATATATTCCTGCCGCCCTCAATGGAGCAAATACGTAAAAAAAAGTGGCAAAAAGAGCTGCTTTTTTTGAAAAGAAATACTTTAATAATAAATAGAAAAACAAAGCTGACAAAACTACACTTGCCGCAAATCCAATTTTTACACTATTAATAAAAGAAAATCCTATCAAATGTATTCCTTCCATAAAGTAATAAGGCAGTGGTGCGTAATAGATAAAAAGTGGGTATCCATATCCCAAACCTAAATCCGGGACCCACCTGCAGGGAATCTGTCCGTCTTTGATACACTCATCCATCTGCTGCAATCTCACAACCTGCATGTCATCATACATTGAATAATATCCGGGTCTTAATAACTTATAAACAGCAGGTAAACTTACAAAGACAAGAAGCAAAAATACAATAAAACGTATTCTCATCAAATCAATTATACCTTTTCTGAAGGTGAATTAACGACATATTAAAAAAAAGATATACTTTTCATGGAGCAACAATGAAATATGCAGGCGAGCCATTGGGATAATATATTGTCTTTTGAACCGAAATTTTTGGCAGGAATTCTGACGGTTTTCCAACAATAAGAATGTTCTCACTACGAATCAAGGTATTCATGTCCAGGTGCCCAAAAATATATTTACCTAACCTGTAACCATCATATTGATCGATATAACTATAGCCTTTTTGTTCATAAACGATCCAATCCTTACTGTATTTTTGATAATCCTTAGGATCCCAGTGTTTATAGAATGCAAACCATATTTGCGGAACCGAGAGTGTTCTACTAACTCTAATTTCTTCATATTTTTCCTCAATAGAGCTAATATATTTAACCACCTCGCGGGTTCCGAAACTCATTGATCCAGCCGAATGAATAGGGGCGTGGTAAATATAATCTTCAAAAAAGGTAGTAACAGAAATTATCAGCACGAAAAGAATACCAATATAACTTATATTTTTTACTAATTTGTTATGTATTGATTTTGTAATGTATTCAACTAATATAATTGCACCATAAGCAGAGATTATTTGTATTGAAGGCATCATTATTGCAACCCGATTTGCCGCATATCCTGTACTTTTAGTTAAAGCGGCGGGGATAAGGGCAATCAAAATCCAAAATAAGAAAAATTTTATTCCTTTGAATTTTCGGCCTTTAATAAAAGAATATAAACAAATTACCTGGAAAAATATCTCAAATGTATATAAAACTCCTCTCCCCGAAATCATTCCATACGTAGCCTCCCCGGCTCCCTGTGTGAAGAAGAAATTTGGAGACAAATATGAAAGATAATTGTTTACGAAAGTTTTTGCTACATAAGTCAATTTGTTTGAAAACGCTTTGGAGACAATATCCGGCATGCCTATTAATACCGCCTCGTATCTTCTATCTGCAACCGCAGCCCAATTGTCGGTGGGATTAGAGATCAATATATCTGCTCCTCTTTTACCTGCACCAATAAAAAATGAATAAAATACCAGTACCACAAATACAGTAAAAACAATAATCGGAACCAAATATCTTTTAATATTACTTTTAACACCCTGTAAAGACGCTCCTTTATAGGTGGATACTACTAAAGCCGGAATAATTAGAATGGTGAAAATTCTTGCAGAGTGATAAGAAAATAAATTAAGTCCGAATGTAACCGCAGCTATGGTCATCCAATTATTTTGTTTTAAACCTTTCAAATAACTCCAAATTCCGAACGGTATAAAGAAGGTTGTTAAATTTGCCTCAAATGCTCCGCGGGATAACGAAATATGCCACGGCGAATAAGCTAAAAACAAAGCAGATACTAATGCCAGTTTTTTATCTTTAGTAAATTCTAAAACCATCAAATAAGTTGCTAATACTGCCAAGGCCCCGAATATTGCATTAGGTAGTCGTGTCGCAAATTCATTAAGACCAAAAATAGCTACAGATGGCACGGTTAAATATGTATATAGCGGCAGTTTAAAATCTCCGAAAGATCTTAAAACCAAAGGAAAACTCACCCCCCACTGATCTTTTCCTGTTTTCAGTAAAGAATATGCATCATATCCGAAAGAAGCCTCATCCTGTGTAAATCCAACCGGATATTTACCAATTCCAACTACTCTTACAATAAAAGAAAGTAATATTATTAATAGTAAAGCTATATTTAATCCTGATAAAATTTTCTTAGGCATTTATATATCACGGCCGCTAAAAATATAAAAAATGGGTTCACCCGTTGGTGCATTTACCGTCTTTTGTAGTTTAAGATAAACGCTATTAAAGATAAGGGGGTTTGTGGCGTCTTTTTCAGCTGAGGCAACTACTAATGTATCTGGTTTTGCCAATCCTTCTATAGGCTTAACTAATTCTCCAAAATAATACTTTTCTCCCAACTTAAAACCGTTAAAGCCGTTAGCGATGTGATCGATGTGAACATCTCCCGTGAACTGCTCTTGGAAAAGCTTCATGTCATATCCGTACCAGAACAAGAAACGCGGCAATATTGGTTCATAAGTATTATTAAAATAAACTTTTTTGTAACTCGGATCCACTTCCTTTACAAAAGAAATACTATCTTTAAATCCGTATTGCCAAAAACGCCAGCTTTCATTCGGCCAAATAACAAAATATCTGTGTATAAACTTCATAAAGTCAAATAACATAAAAATTAAAATTCCGGCCAGAATAAGTTTGTAAAATATTTCTTTCTTGACTAAAAGATTGTCTAAAAGCTGCTTAAAACCGATCGCCGAAAAAAAAGTTAAAGGCGGTAACATTAAAATTAATCTCGAAGCGTGACTACCACCGTCTATTGTTAAACTGGAGGGTATTGGTGAAAGAATTAACCATAAAAAGAAAGCAAGGTAAATTTTTTTATTGTTTTTAAAGTCTAAAAACAGTATAAATGACAATCCTATAAATACAAATACAATTTCAAAATCATACATTTGGCCAAATCCTTCAATTCCCTGCCTCATATTCGGATCGCCCTTGCTAAAAAGGAAGGTTGTCGAGAAGGATGTTAAGTAATTTTTTACGACGCGATCAAGCGTTATGGCTTTTGTGTTGTAGTAAAACCTCGTTAAAAGTGATTCTGACCACCTTCTTTTATCAACCACTTCCTGAAATATTGAGTCCCCGGATGTTACCGAAATTGAAGAAAACCTTTGAGATGCAATTCCGTTTAACATAAATTTTAAATACGGTAATAAAATTAAAAACCCGACTCCTGCGACGAACACAATCTTAATTAGACCGTAATTCGATACTTCTTTTCGGTAAATTATGATAAGTGCTAAAACAAATATCGGGGTAAAAATCGCTGCAATGGCATATGTATAAATACTTAATGCGAAAAGGATTGCGCTGAGAAATAAGTATTTATAATCTTTTATGCCTTTAATAAAAAATAATGCACCCCCTATAATAAACGGTAGCAATATTCCGGCGTCGTTTGCCTGACGGCTGAAATTAAAGTGCCAGGGTGAAAATAGTAAAAATAGCGTCGCGATCACAGCAAGATGCTTATCGAATAACTTCTTAATCAAATAATAAAAGAAGGCAAGACTAATAAAGCCCATTAATACTGCAGGTGCACGGACACCAATCTCTTTAAGCCCAAAAATTTTTATAAATGGAACATCCAAATAAAGTTGCATCGGAAGTCGATATTCCGAAAAGGAATGAAACATCAAAGGCAGCTCATTACCAAGATAGTCTTTTCCTGTAGTTAATATAGAATAAGCCTGAAGCCCAACATCTATCTCGTCGCCAAAAAGTTCAATCGGAGTCCTTTCCAGTCTCCAAATTCTAAAAAATATCCCGACTAAGAATAATATAATAATAACTATTTTTATTATTAATTTCATGCCCAATTTTCCAACCAGCCGGAAAAAACTATAGTTTGCCAAAGTATTCCGGAATTATTCGCTTCTTCTTCTAAATGTTCCTGCCACAACTTATTTATTTGCTTTTGACTAACGTAGTCTCTTAACTTCTTATTACTTAACATGTCGCCGGCAAATTGTTTTAAATCAGTTCTTAACCATTTCTCGAGCGGAATCCCGAAACCCTTCTTTGGTCTTTTAGCAATATCCGGTAATTTTTCTTCAATAAGTTTCCTTAACTGAATTTTTGTTTTAAATAAATTCGCATGAGGCTTCGTTTGCGAGAAAGCATAATCTATTACATTATTATCAAGGTATGGAACTCTTACTTCAAGTGAATTAAACATCGAAGCCCTGTCGGTTTTTACCAAAAAATCATCCCGAAGATACGTATGAAAATCTATAGCTTGAGCACTCATAACCGAATCACCAATAAAGTCTACCGGTATTAAATTAGTCAGAAAATCCATATCCGGTTTTTCAACAAGTAATTTTTCTCCCAAGAAAAATGTCCTCATTAAATATACTTGCCTTTGTGGATTTTTAAATTGCATTCCCTTTGCAACAATACTTGCCAATCTCTTTTTAGGATAATCTTTGAAAGATAAAGGAATTCTATCAAATAAAGTATCCGGAATATAATTAATAATATTTGGCAAATCGTTTAGTAAGAATTTCGGTAGAAATAAAGTATATTTTGACAATAAATGTGCTTGATGTGTAGGATAACCTCCAAAAAGCTCATCTCCGCCGTCACCCGACAAAGCAACTTTGACGTATTTTCTGGCAAGTTTACTAACTTGATATGTAGGAATTATAGATGCATCCGCCAAGGGTTCATCTAAATTTTTGCTAACTTCTGAAAAAATTCCTGTTACATCTTTTGAGGAAAATTCAAAACTTTCGTGTTCTGTCCCGATTTTCTTTGCAACGTAATGGGCATGTTCTGATTCATCAAAACCTTTTTCTTTAAATCCTATTGAGAAAGATTTTAGGTTTTTGAATTTGGAAATGTAGTAAGCCAATAAACTTGAATCCAGTCCACCACTCAAAAAAACTCCAACCGGAACATCGGCAATAAGCTGGCTCTTTACAGTATCTGCCATTAGCTGATCAAGTGTAATATCATCTTTTTGGGTGTCTGATGATAATTCGAAATATTTATTAAACTTTAACCCTTTTAATGAGAACGAGAGAGTATGTCCAGGTAATATCTTTTTAATCCCCTTGAACATACTTATATCTCCCGGCAAAAAACCGAAGTACCAATATAGTTTTATTGCCTCGTAGTCGATTGATTTTTTGTATAAGGGACTTTGAAGTATAGTTTTTACTTCCGAACCAAATACTAAAACCTTACCTAAAGAGTAATAATAAAGCGGTTTAATACCTATTCTATCGCGTCCAAGCAATAACTTTTTTTTCTTATCATCCCACAACGAAAATGCAAACATACCATTCAATTTCTTGACAAATTCTTCATCATACTCCTCATATCCATGCACCAATACTTCTGTATCGGATTTTGTTCTAAATTTGTGACCTTTCTTCTCAAGGTCTTTTTTTAATTCCTGAAAGTTATATATTTCTCCGTTATAAACAACTACTATACTACCATCCTCGTTTTTAATCGGCTGGTCACCAGTTTTTAGATCAATAATGCTTAGCCGTCTTATCCCGAGATGAGCAATATTCAAATTGTCGTGATATTCTCCTGAAGAATCCGGACCCCTGTACTTGATTACATCGGTCATCGGCTTCAAAGAAGCTTTTGTAGTTTTAGAAGTTAAATCGATAAATCCCGCAATTCCACACATTAATATTCTTCTTTATTCTTTATTTCGTATATAGATTTATTTTGAGAACCGAAATAAGTTCTGACCTGAAGTTCCGCCAGAAGTCCCATCAAAATGAATTGGATGCCGACAAAAGCAAAAAATATTGCTATTAAAAATAACGGATCGCGGTGGACAAAAACACCTAAAAATATTTTTTTGTAGGCGGAACCTAAAAGAGCAATACCACCTATAAAAATGCTCCCTAGTCCAAAAGTTCCAAAAACATACGCAGGTCTGGTTCCGTAAGAGCTAAGAAACTTAACAGTTATTATATCTATAATCGTTTTGACGATCCTTTCAAATCCATATTTCGATTTCCCAGCACTCCTCCCCTTGTGCTTAACTACTATCTCACCAACTTTTGCCCCTTTAAGATAAATTAAAACAGGCATTATTCGATGAAGCTCCCCAAATAATTCCAATCCTTCAACGAACTCTTTCTTTACTATGCGTGCGCTGCAGCCTACATCGTGGTATGGATATGAAAAAACAATATTTATAATACGGTTCGCAATTTGCGAAAGAAAACTTCTTAAGCTCGCATCTTTTCTTTCTTTTCTCCAGCCAAAAACTGCATCATAACCTTGCTTGATTTTTTCTAAAAATCTAGGAATGTCGGCTGGATCATTCTGTAGATCTGCATCCAAAAAGGAGATTAATTCCCCTGATGCATTTTCTACACCTGCGGAAATTGCAGCTGTTTGACCGAAGTTTTTTCGCAGTGTAATTAAAATAAAGTTAGTATTTTGATCTTTTCTTGCTAAAATCTCTCTCTTTATTACATCATTAGATTTATCCGTACTTCCATCGTCGACATAAATTATTTCTGCAGTCAGAGACATTTTGGATAATACGGATAATAGCTGTTTATTAAGCTTGACTAAATTCTGCTCCTCATTTTTAAAAGGAATTATTACGGTTAGGTTAACTTTTTGCATATTTTTATATTGTATTTGTTTAAGTAGAAAAATACCAATTATCTACGTTGTAAAAATATACTTCTTTAATGGATAAAAAGAAAACAAAGATTAAAGCGAAAAGAATTAACAACTTTGATATTTTTATAAATTTATTATTAAAAGCTATGTTTATAATAAAAATTAAAAATACTAATAAAGTGAACGACCTGAAAAAAGAGGCATATTTAAGAAATTCATCAAATCCAAGAAGTCTATGGGCACTTGTCCCGAATGGAATCAATAAAAGTGCATACGAAGTTAAAAGCCTATTTTGTCTAAATAAATCATAAATAACTTTAGCAGATGCAATTGCCAAGAAGGGATATAAAGGGAAACGATACCAACCATAAGGCTCGCTTCCGAAAAACAAAAAGACAAAAAGATAACTTAAAACAGACACGCCGATTAAAGTATCGGCTACATCTTTTTTCCAATTTCTAAAAATCAGCATGAAAAAAGAGATCCAGCCCAACAAAATCCATCCATCCGTGAAGGTTCGTTGAGTCGTAATTTTGGAAATGCTTACCGCTTGATAAAAAATTTCCGAGCCAGCTCCAAAAATTCTTTCTGAATTTACTTTGATAACATCAAAGAAAACTCCTAAGTCAAAGATTGCTCCATAAATTGTAAATATTAATAATGCGCCTATTGTGCTCAAAATTAGCGGCAAAAGCAGTTTATAATCAATTTTCTTCTTAATTAAAGTTATGTATGTCGCCAAAGTTATCGGTATAGCAATAGCGGAAAGTTTAAACAACAAGGATATACCGGCTAAAATACAAACTGTATACCAAAATCCAATATTTTTCTTTTTTATATAAGTTTGCATAATTATCAAACTTAAAAGAAAAAGCGGGATATAACCGTTCTCGGCTAAAGCAAGCCGGGACGAAATTACTATTAGAGGTGAGAATGAATAAATTGCCGATGATAGTAATGCAACTTTTTCACCATAGAGCATATTCGCTAAGATGAATATTAGTAGTATATTCAGTACACCAATTATGAGCATGGGTCGTCTTAAAATAAGTACCGAGGCGTTCTCAAAATTTCGTACCCCGGATAAATATGCAAATCCTCCGGTGACTAAACCAAAAAGAGGCGGGTGGTCAAACCAAGGTTTGTCAATCGAGAAAGGTGGGCGACCTGGGTCTACATCAAATAATCTGTCAACATTTATCTTCTGAAAGTCGTGATTTTTATATCCGGCGATTCCTGACCATGCAATCGGATATCTATCTTTAATCAGACTTATTCCTAACCAGCCAAAACTATATTCATCCGCAGTTTCTCCGGGTAAGGGTACCTGAGCATAGGAAAATCTGCGCAAATTCAAGCCAATAACTAAAATTGCTAAAAGGACGAGATACACTATTATTTTATTCATAATTAATTCCTAAATTTCTGTCCTGACCAAATAATAAAGTTGAATAAATAGTGTTCTAAAGTACCGTGGTAAATTATGCTCGATGGAATCAAGCGACGCCATTGATTTTCCGTATTTATTAATCCCTTACCGCTTGCTCCATGGTAGTGAACAACTTCAGCAGTAGGTAAATAATAAACTTTTAAATGGGCTTGTTTGAGGTTGCGACAATAATCTAAGTCTTCATAATACATAAAATAATTCTCATTCAGGGGTCCGACCTCTTTCAATGCTTTGGGTGTAATGAGGAACGAGGCCATTACCGCAGACTCGATTTCAACCGGACCAACTCCTTGCGGATAATATTTATCTAATAAACCTTTATGTCCAAACCAATACTGTTTGATAGCTCTAGTTATCGTAGGAAGTCTAAAAACGGAACTTTGCACAGATCCATCGGGATTCAGCAATCTTGGCACCACTGCTCCAGCTTCCGGATTCTCATATGCAAAATCTACCAGTCTTTCAATGGCATTCTTTTTAACTTTAGTATCCGAATTCAGAAGAAGAATATATTTCCCCTTGGCTTTTTTAATCCCTTGATTATTTGCTTTTGCAAACCCCAAATTACTCTTATTTTCAATTATTTTTAATTGGTAATTGGAAATTGGAAATTGGAAATTCCGAATGGCAGCTACGCTGCCATCGGTTGATCCATTATCCACTACTATAATCTCTTTCTTTAATCCAGAACCCTCATTTAATACAGATTTAATAGATTGAATTGTTAACTGAAGAGTATTGAAACTTACAATAATAACCGATACGTCCATCATATTAATTACCCGGAATATTTTGCGAATATGGCTTCATCGGAAACTTTAGTTTCCTTCCGCTCCTTTCTTCTTGCTTTTAATACCAAAGGAAGCATTATTAGTGCCCTAAAGACAATTTTTATATATCCCGGATGCTTAATTATCCTCTGAAATAGACCTACAAAGTGCCTCCTTGTCAAACTTGGGCTAGTTATATTTTTCCAAATGAATAAAAGCTGGTTTCTTTCTCGTATATTTTCAACATATTTTTTTGGCAACTTTGCAATCGTTTTTTCATGCTCGTGGGTAACTTTCGCTTTTGGCAACCAAAGGCAAATAAATCCGCGTTTTTGGGCACGATAACATATGTCTATATCCTCCCAATAAAACGGACTAAAAAGTTTTTCATCCAAACCCCCCAGTTTTACCCAATAGTCTCTGCGAAATATACTGCTACCTCCGTTTACCCAGAATGTTTCATGCATATTATTTGTTAAGGCTCCTTGTTCGTGTTCGACAAATCCTTCCTTATAAAACCCTCTTGCCCACCCAAAACCTTCTTCATGAAAAGATACTGCGAATACATTAGTTTTATTAAAATGCGGTAAAACAATTTCCAGAAAGTTATTTGAAGGAGAAACATCTGAATTTAATAAAATCATAAGATCACCTTTGGCACTTCTTACTCCCGTATTAATAGCCGACGAAAAACCACGGTTTTTCTTGTGCCTAATTAAGGTAATCTCTGGAAATTCATTTTTTAGTAATTTAACACTATCGTCGCTTGAGGCATCATCAACAATAATAACTTCTTTAATTTTATTCTCTTTATTTTTCCATGCCGCAATAACAGATGGAAGATTTTTTTGTAATAGCTCAGCACCGTTAAAATTCGGAATTATTACTGACGCTTTAAAATTATTCATATTTAAAATTATTAACTATTGAGTTTGTCTTTTTTGAATTATAATTTCTCCAAAATTAACTTCTTCTAACAATTTTGACTTAGAATCCTCCTCCTCTTGAGCTTGAATGATATATTTCTCGGGAATGCCTTCCTTAGGCTCAATTATAAAATAATGCAGATCAACATCATCCGGAGGGCCATCAAGATTATTACCTAACTGACCGACTTGATCCCGTCCTGTCCAGTAAGGCAAATAACCATACTTTTCCTGACCATACCAATTAAAAAGGTACGACCAAAGAGTATTAATATACAAAGGACTGGTTAAGGTGTTTATACTGAATTTTTTTCCTTCGGATTTCTCGTAGATATAATCCAGTGTTCCTAGTTCCTTTGATAAAACCAGATCAGGTTGAATGGCAAAAAGTGTTTGACCCTTGGTCCTTCCGGCAAATTCCTTTGATAAATTAGAACTTATTATCAGTGCAGTAATAAGTAATGCCCATATTATATTCTTTTTGAGAATAGTCCAAACCACGATACCAACTAAGATTATTACTCCCATTGCAATACCTGCAGTGATATGCGGCATACCCGAACCCCCAAATGGTGATGCGATAAAAAAGGATAAAATATAACTGATAATAAACAATTGCCAAGAGAATATCTTCTTTTTACTTCTATCCCAAAATACGATCACGTATAACATTAACAACAAACCCAAAATTCCTCCCCAAACCGCATTCAGGGGAAAAATATTATTGGATAAAACTTTTCCCAACTGATTAAAAAATATTACGATAAAATCTCCCAGTCCGGTGCTCGCAACAACCTCATCTTTGCTTAACAATAGATATAATAATCCAAAAATACCTTTAAACCCAAACTTAAATTCTACGAGTATCATTGTGAATATGGAAATAGCAAACGAGATCAAAAAGCCGATGATTTGTTTTCTAAGAATATTATTTTTATTAATCCATAACCAGAAAAATAGAGGTGCTAAATGATAAGCCATAGAAACATTAAACTGTATGCTTAATCCTAAACTAAGTCCACAAAGATACGCTCCAATACTCGAATTATCCTTCAACCATTTATATAGTCCTATATAAAATAGTGGTACAAAAATTAAAGCTATTGATGGATTCGACAACCATGTAGAATATTGTATTACTTCATAGGAAACAGCATAAATTAATGCTGTTAGAAGAGAGGGTGCACTTTTTTTTGTTATCAGATAAGTAAAATAAAATATAATAAAAACACCCAAGCTGCTTATTAAACTCAATCCGTAAGCTGCAAATAATGGATTCCCCTGACCAATTAAATAAAATGGGGCAATTACATAATAATACAAAACGCCATGATAAAGTCCCGGGACACCGCTAACAGAAGGACCCAATATCTTAAAATCTCCGTTTAATATTTGTTGAGCAACAAATGCATCCCTTGCCTGGTCATAAGCAAAACTTAATCCTCCGCGTCCTATGAACCAAATACGTAATAAAAAGGCGATAATAAATATAAAAAAAAGAAGGAAATAGGCATATTTAGGTATTTTCGGTTTTAACATAAAAAACTTGTTTATATTATTTCAAGGTAGTTAATACATTCTTTCTAAATGTGTCTAAGTTAAACTTCTTACTTTCCTCCTGAACATTTCTGGATAAAGTATTATATAAGCCTTTATCTTCTATTAATCCTCGAGTCTTTTTTAATAATTCACTTTGTTTACGCCACAAAAATCCAGAAAACCCTTCCTTAATTATTTCCTTATAGCCGCCTGCCTTGAATGCGAAAGGAACAGCACCTGATGCCATAGCCTCAACAACACTAATCCCAAAATGCTCTACCTTTGTCGGATTTTTATATTCATCGAATCCATATCCTACTGCCGACCAAAATATTTTAGCTTTGTTGTATAACTTGTTTAATTGATTAAAGTCAGGACTAAGTATTATTTCAACCGGATAATCTTTGGCAATTTTTCTAAGTTTATTGATATAATCTCCGGTACCCACTTCAATCCCTCCTGCTAAAATAAATCTCCAGTTATTATATCCCGAATTATAGAATTTAATGAACGTATTCACCAATATATGCTGATTTTTAGATTGCAAAAGATGCGAAAAGCGTCCTACATTTAAGATCACGTTTTCCTTTTTGCCTGATTTAAATCTCTCTGTATCCACGGGGGGATATATTACAAGGCTGTCTACTCCATACTCTTTATCAATATACTTCTTAGTGAAATTCGAGTTTACAATAACTTTGTTTATTCTGAATAACTTCATTTTATTTATCAAAGATCTACCGTTTACGTTTCTAAAAGGTACTTGAAAATGAAGAAAGTTTTGCCTTGCCCTAAGAAGCGGAATACTTCCATCAGACACCCAAAAACAAATATCATAACCATCTCCTCTTTTAATATCTGAAACAATTCCTATGTCTTTTAAGTCCATCCCAAACCGTTTTTCGAGTTTATTCAATATATCCCTTTTGCTCCACTGAACATCTACTCGATATTCTTTCTCCGCCAAAATTTTGGCAAAAGATAAAGTATACCTTTCTCCCCCTCCAAGTGTGTCCAAGTAAGGATTATATATGGCCGCCTTCATAAATGTGATACGCGATATGTGAAACGTAATCTGTCATAATATTAAATAACTCAATGATATTTTTTTAGAGTACTACGTATTTCGTATCTCATATTTCTTATCTCGAATTTGCATTTCCCACAACTTGGCATAACTTATAAATCGACTATAAACTTGATATATTGCATAGATTATACCCTCAACACCGTCCAAAAATGCCATCTGCCTAATCATCCTCAACCAAAATTCTCTTCCCATTGCAGTAAAAAATCTTGGAATATTCATGGGAGGATGGTTTGCTTCAAACATTAATTTTGCCTCAATTTCCGACCAATCATTAGTTTTAGTTACAATATCACTCAAATTATCGTACTTTAAATGTAAAAGAGCGCCTTTCAAATGTGCTAATTCCCCTTTGAATATTGGTTCTTCGTGCAGTTCACCCTTCCAACCAATGAGAGCGTCTTTCCTGAGTAGATGTTTTACGTAGTCTGGCCGCCAACCACCATGTTTCATTTCCTTCCCTAAAATAATATTTCTTCTCGGTATTGCATAAGCAGAATATTCGGTAGTTTGTGATTCGTAATTAGTGATTAGTGAATTTATTTCCTTTCGTAAGTCTGGAGTTACACGTTCGTCTGCATCAATATATAACAGCCATTTACCTTTTGCTTCTTTTGCTCCTTTATTTTTTCTACTACTATATGTACCATTTTCATAATTTATTACTCTGGCACCATATTTTTTAGCAATTTCCTCTGTTCTATCAGTTGACTCGTTATTTATTACTATAACTTCATCTACCCATTCAACAGACTTCAAACAACCACCGATTTTTTCTTCCTCATTTTTAGCAATAATAATCACGCTAATTTTAATTTTTTTATCCTTTTCTTTCATAGTAATGGCTTTTTCTGATATCCTACTACTTACATCTTACATCCTGTCGTTCCAACTTCCTTTCCCTAATATTCCTAAGTAATAATCCAGTACCCCTCGTCTTTGCCAACTTCTACCTGACCATAAAAACCTTAATGATTCTTTATATAGAGCAAACCTTGTTCTTAACCTTGCATATCTCATACCAAATAGTAATCTATTGCGAGTAATATAATAATCGTTTAAATTACTTCCTATTCGTGAACTCTGTGCAACTTTATGCCAAATATTAGCTTTAGGTACATAAACAATTTTCCATCCCTTTTTCTTCATTCTCATCGAAAGTTCAACGTCTTCAAGGTACATAAAATATTTTTTATCGAATGCGCCAGTTTTTTTTAGAGCATTAACCCGTATAAACATGCAAGTTCCGGTGGCAAAATCAATTTCCATTTCCTTCTCAAACTGACCTCCATCCACTTCATCCACTCCTTCATTTATTCCATAAACATTGTCCCAGTCAATTTTACCTCCTGCATACCAAATGACCTTTCCGAGTTCTGTCTTTCTATATTTATCTTTATGGAACTCATATCCTTTTGCAAAATATATTTTCGGGGACAAGATTCCAGCGTCGGGATATTTCTTCGATGCTTCAAGAAATTCTGCAATTAAGTTTTTATCTAATAAAGTATCGTTATTCAATACAAGTATAAAATTCGCTCCATTTTTCAGAGCATATTTTATCCCCACATTATTTCCGCCAACGTAACCGAGGTTAACATTGTTAACCAGTAGTTTGTAGTCAGTAGCATGTAGAAAGGTATTTATTTTATCACTAGAACCATCAGATGATGCGTTGTCAACTACGACAACGCTCAATTTATAATTCTTAATTCTCAGTTCTGAAACACTTTTTAAGCACTCGATTGTGTCATTAGCTCTATTCCAATTAAGAATTACAATGAAGACCTTCATAACTTAAACTTTCTTTTTATTCTATGTTTCAAACCTCCAACTTCCTTTAGAAGTGTATCGGACTCCCAATAATGAATGTCGCCCTCAACCTCCTTCATTTCATTCACGACTTTTTCGATATCAACATGTTCAACTACAAAACCCTTTAACTGCCATATTTTAAGAAACTTAACAAATTCACTTAACGCCTGAAGTAAAGCTAAAGCCAAACCATGAAGTCCGTCTTTGTATCCCTCGCCTTGAAAATAACGACTTAAGAATTCATTTATCGGTTTTCTTATTAGATCAATCCAATCAAAATTATAGCCTTCTACAATCATATTTTTTGCATGTTCTGTTGTATATCTATTCATACGCTCTATATATTGTTCGACGGTTTCATAATGATGGTGAATAATTGTATTTTCTTCTTTTGCTTCCATATCAGCACCTACCCCTTGTGTTATCGGAACAGAATGAATTATTTCATTCCATGAAACATGACCATTTTTGAAAAGTCGAATATTCATATCCGGCCACCACCTAGAGTGTTTTATCCACTTTCCGAAAATAATATTCTTTCTTGGAATTCTGTAATAATCTGCTTTAGGGTTATTAATAATTTTTCTTATACTTTTACTAAGACTTAAACTAACTTCCTCATCGGGATCCAAAATAAATATCCATTCATTGCAAGCTTTGGAAATACCGAAGTTCCTCGCAATTTCAACGTATGGGAAGAATTGATGCCTATAGACTTTAGCACTATATCTGCTTGCTATTCTCGTGAGTAAATCCGATGAGGTCATATCCACAATAACAATCTCATCCGCCAAATTTTTAACTGAAGCCAACGCCCGAGGCAAAACCCCCACCTCTTCATCCACTACATTAATAACAACCGAAATTTTATCCACTTTTTTAATTGTAGCACTATTGAAGCTAATTTACCTTAAAAATTTGAACTTCTTCATTCTCAAAAATCTTTGTCATTAATTTCTGTCCTTCCGAAACCGGTCCTAGCATGGGTTTTACCCAGTAGATATACGATATATTATTCTTTCCTAAAAAATTACTGGCGATTTCTTGGTTTGGAGTTTTCAAGAATAATTCTAAATCAGCACGTCGGCTGCGCCAATCATATCCAGTAATTTCCAGATTCACCTCGTCCTCTAAAAAGGTAGGTTTTCCGGAAAATGCAGAAACGTAAGCGGTGGATTCATATAAATAAAGGGGTCGGGGGGGGTCAGCAATAGCAGCTTCGGCTTTTACTTTATCATAAAGTAAAGTTAATACGGTACCATCCTGTTGTTTCCTAAGAAATATCAACGCCTCTAATTCCTCATTCGAAATTTTTGCAGGCGGCCTTGAAGGTAAATAGTCATACCAAAGAGTGGATAGTGTGGTTGGGAGAGTAAATAAAATTATAAGTAAAATCACGACCCCAATTTTAGTATGATATATCATACTATTATCTATTAACTTTTTAGCTTTTTCCAAAACTTCACCTAAGTACACTCCAGCAAGAAAACCGGAAAATATTAAGGAGTAGTAAGAAAATTGGATAGTATTCCATGGAGTCCCGGATTGAATAAAAAGCAATGGAATAAATAACCCTACAGCTATTATTGACAAAATAATTAGTGTAACAAAATCAGGCTTCAATAATTTTCTCCAACCATCAACCATAAACCATAAACCACCTATTACTCTTGTACCGAGGTTTCCAAATAAAAACAATAAAAATGCAAATGTATAAGTCGGAATAGCTTTTAGCCAATTTCCGGCTAATTTATAGTTGACCATTGCTTCGCCGAACCTGGTCCAGCCAAATCTGTCGGGAAAAGTCATCATTGTTTCCAAAAACCAAAAAGGTTTAAATATTAATGTCTGTCCTATATCTCGACTGCTTGGAGAAAAAAACAAAATTGATAAAATCAAGCTTCCTGTAAAAACCTTTAGTAAAGAGGTACCTTTTCTATTTACCAAGCTCAGCATGCCTGCAAAAAAAAGAGAGCTTACAACCAAAATCCCGGCATATACTTTTATTTGTACTAATAATCCGAAAAGGAAAGTGGATAGTAGATAGTAGATAGTAGATTGGGTTCTATTCTTTTGAGCTTTGGTACCTTCGAGAAGAAAATATAACCCGGAAAATATAAATAAAAGTGATAGAGCAAAAGGTGGATTAACCAGCGTTGATATTGATTGCTGCGACCAAAACATAGACTCGCCACCCAGTTTATTATTCTTAATTAATGAAATTAACCATCCCCAATTCCCTCCGAAATATACAAAAAACGTTGTCCACCAGGCAGCTGTCTTGGAATTATTCCAAGACAGAATAAACAAATAAACAAATAAACCAATTCCAAATGCAAGAATGGGAGGTAAAACTTGAAAATATAAAGTGTGGATTGGAATGAAAGTCAATTTGTGAAGTATAGCCAATAATAGGTCGAATCCCAGATGATAGTTTTTCAGCATTTCTCCTGCAAAAATCGGCATTTGCCAACTGCCATTAGCTAAACTTTGCGACAAGGCTATATGCCAAATACCATCGTGGCCATTCGCTCCCCAAAATCCCATCCCAAAGCTATAAACCAAACCACTTTTAACCATTGTTGCCGACCAGACAATGGTTCCAATTGCAATCAATAACCAGGCGGGCTTATTGATTTCACCTATGAAATATTTCTTTAATACCTTTTTTTGCATCGATTAATATGGAAGAACCAACCAATAAATACATCGTCGAGAAATAGATAATCCCGCCTAATAAAATAATCATCCAAACACTACTTAAAGACGATGGAAGCACTGAACGTACAACCAAAAGAGTAGCTGCCATTATTAGAGTTCCTATAGCTGGTCTAATTATAGTTTCGTATATGTTAAATGGAACATGTTTATAAGCTATATATATTGCGATTAAAGAACTTGCTCCTACTAAAGAATATCCGGCAGCCGCGCCGTCAACTCCGTATTTAATGGCTAATATAGGTACAAAAATCCAAGTCAACACAGTCCACATAATCATCAATTTAAAAGTAACTTTTATTTTTCCTATCGCATTTAAAAGATTTGTCAGTTGAGTTGTTGCTGCGGCAAAAAAAGTATTTACAGAAATCAACATCAAGGGTAAAAGCGCCGGTTCCCATTTCTCATATCGGGGAATTATATCTACAAAAACAGGGGCGAGAATTAATAATCCAACTGTTGTGGGAAATACCAAAAAACAAACGAAAAATATTGAGCGATTTACTGCTTGAGTTAGATGAACCTTTTCGTCCTGCATTCTCGAAAATGCCGGAAATGTTACTTTTAAAACGTGGTCCAAAAAAAGTCTTAAGGGTGTATAAGCCCATTTTTGAGCCCAACCTAAAAGTCCTACTCCGGCCGGTCCTAAAACACCTCCTAAAAACGCCGTCATACCGTCGTCTTTTATCGTAGCTAAAAATGTATTCGCTTGATAAGGAACGCCGAAATTCAGAAGACGTTTAAGTGACGCTTTATCGAAAGAAATACCCGGCAACCAAGGTTTAATTATATATATCGCTATCAAACCGACTATACCGCGCAAAATTACTGCATAAGTAAAACTACCTATACCGAATCCTTTCCAAGCCAGAAATACAGCTACAACGTTATAAACGAGATTCTCAAGAACTTGGGGAACTACGAGCTTAGGAAATTCCAATTCTCTTTCTAATAGGACGGATGGAATTGTCTTTAAAGAAGAAAAAAGAAGCGATAAACCTAAAGCATAAAGTAGGATTTTTCCTTCTTCAGTTAGCGAATAGAATTTTGCGAGATAAGGGCTTCCAACCAACAGTAGAAGTAACAATAGGATGACCAGAGCTTGTTGGATCGTAAAGGTCGTCCTTAACTCTACATCGGTAACGGCCTGCCTTTTTTGTATCAGAGCTGCTGCCAAACCAACATCCGAAAAATATGCAAGAAAATTGACGATCGCTGACACAATCCAAAAAATCCCGAATTCCGAAGGTTCAAGAAATACCGTTAAAAACCCTGTTGCTACAAGCGAAATTGCACTTAGTATAAATGTCCTTCCTGTAAGCACAGCAACCCCCCTTACGGCACGGGCTTTAATTGCTTCCAAGGTAATCTCTGCGTTTGGATCCAAGTGTTCCTCGGTTAGTTCAATTTCAGACACAAATTAATTGTAACACTCCTTAATGATTGATAAAATGCAGTATTATGAAAGGCATAAATACTTTTCTAAAATATTTTGTGATAATTTTCTGGCCATTATCTTTATATTTGGCCAATACCAGACAAAATTTTCTGGAATATTTACTTCCTCTCCTACTATTATTAGTCAGCTTCTTTCTGCATACTAAGAAATTCAAAGAATTCTACTTACTGCTTCTTCTGATCCCATTTATTGAAATAAAGCTAATTCCCTTTTCCCTCATGTTCTTATTAGGGATTTTTGTACTTAAAAAGTTGGCTAACAATAAAAACAATAAATTATTGCTTTTTTCTTTAATATTTTTAATAACAATAAGCTTTGTAAAACGAACTGACATTATAGGACAGACCATATTAATTCCCGATTATGAGAAACAGCAGGAAGTCCTTAGGGAAATTCATTTATATCCAAACGTGTTCACGGCAAGGCTTTTCCAGAATAAAGCACGGATTGTACTGGATAAATATTTATCTAATCTCCTTGCCCTAACCGATCCGAATAATTATTTTTTTAGTTTTCACCCCGGGGAAGGTAACTTGGTTAACCAAAATCTGGCCAAATTCCCATATCTGTCAATAATTCCAATGCTTATAGGCTCTTTTAATCTAAAAAGGTATAAATACTTTTCTTTTATTTTGCTAGCTTTCTGCTCGGGGGTAATCTCTTTATCATTAATGACAAATTTTGATAGGCACGATTTCATTCTTTGGCTTCCACTAAGCTTAACCTTTTTATTCGGAATGGATATCATCTCGAAAATGAAAGGTAATTTTAAACATGTTTTTGTTATCCTTTTCTTTATTACGTCCTTATTTGAATTAATTAGAATACTCTACCAATATTAATGAAGAAATATTTATTAGTCTTACTTTTAATAATAATTTTGAGTTTAGCTATTTTGACTCGATTATACAAATTAGGTTATGCGCCCGCAGGTTTATACTTGGACGAAGCGGGGCAAGGATACAGTGCGTATTCTATCCTACTGACCGGGAAAGATGAGTTTGGCAAATCGTTCCCGTTTGTCTTCCGGTCATTTACCGACTTCAAAACACCTGTGTACATATATCTTATTGTTCCTTTAATTCCAATATTCGGATTGACAAGTTTTACAGTAAGGTTTCCCTCCTTTTTCTTTAGCATTCTCACTTTTCCCGTACTTTATTTGCTAATTAGAAAAATCGCCCCAGATAAATATACTTATCGCTTGTCTCTTATCGCTTGTCTTACTCTTGCAATTAGTCCCTGGCATATTCTTTTTGGCAGAACAAATTTTGAATGCAATGTTGCTTTATTTTTTTTCTTAGGTGGAGTCTACCTTTTTTACCGAGGATTGACTAAACCCTGGTATTTAATTCTATCGGCCGTACTGTTCGCAATAGCCCTTCCGGCTTATCATGCGCAAAGAATAATAACTCCAATAATGGTACTACTTTTATTCATTAAACATCGAAAAATTCTACTTTCGGCTAGTCATAAAAAATCGCTAATAAGTGCCGCAATCATTGGATTTGTTATCACTATCCCAACTCTAAGCGTCGCAACTACCCCCGGTTTTTTGGCAAGAGCAGCAGGATTAAATATATTTTCCTTAAGAGGCCAAACTGCTTATGGTACAATTCAAAACTATAATGGAACTTTTACAAATTTGGTTAATAATAAGATATTATCAACTTCCAAAGAATTCGCATCATTATACTTAGCATATTTTTCTCCCAGATATATGTTTCAGCTGGGAGATTATGGACCCAGAAGTTCTTTTCCCGAACTTTCTACCTTTTATATATGGCAAGCTCCTTTTTACCTATACGGTTTATATAAATTTATTAAAGATAAAAAATTAGGTGAGTTGAAATTTTTTACGCTTTCGATGCTAATTATTTCACCTATTCCGGCTGCCGTCACCAGAGATCCTTATTCTACAATCCGTTCGCTACAGATGGTTATTCCGCTAATTATAATAATTACATTCGGTTTAATTTCTTTTTGGAATCTAATTAAAACAAAATTTGTCAAAAGTCTACTTATTTTTGCTTTTATAGGAATTGTCTTATATTCTCTGGCAAAGCTTTATAGTTCGGTAATTATTCTAAATGAATATTACCGAGCAAGAGAGTGGGATTACGGTTGGCAGAGTGTGGCAGAAACGATAAAAACACTGGATGCTTCTATGGATGTAATTGTTGATTCTGCGAGACACGGTCCTTATATAGAATTGTTGTTCTTTTTGAAATATGACCCAAGGTTATATGTTGAGGGTAACTTCGAAGTAAGTACTTCAGAATATTATACAAACATGAACAGACGTGATAATTGGAAATTAGGAAATATTATTATCCGCCCTATCGATTGGGGACCGGACACAAGAATGAAGCAATACTTAATAGGAGACAGGTTAGCGATTTCTGATGCGGAAGTTCAAAAACACAATCTGAAAATAATTCGGGATATTTACTATCCGGACGGAGTTTTAGCTTTTCGTATTGTCGAAACCAATCCAAAGTAAATAACGAGCGACCAGGATAATATCGATATAAGATTACTAAATGTCCGCGCAGATGTGTTATATAGCTGGGCATAAATTGTATGTTGACCCGAAGATAAATTGATATACATTCTTCCCCATTGTTCATTTTCAGGTATAAAGTAATCAATTGACTGGTTTTTTGAGGATATTTTCCATTCCGAATATGATATTGTGTTTATTCTAATAAGTGTATTGTCCTGAGCATTTACATTGAACATTGTCCAATATGTACCATGTTCTGCTCCAAAAATAGTTGCATTGCCGGAAACGACGTCGGCAACAGTCTTATTAAATTCAGTCGGTACGGTATCTGCAGTTTTTGGCAAATAGTCCCAGACACCACCGGCTTGCTGTAACTCCCAAGCAACACCCGAAAACTTTTGTTCGTCGTTTAAAGGCCCCATTTTTCCTCCTTTTGGTTTGAAATAACCCCAATTCAGTATTATTAAAAAGAGTATTAGAATAAAAGAAATAATAATTTGCGGTGGGGTAGATATTAGTTTTAATAAAAACCCATGTTTAGTCTTCCAATTGGCAATTACACCGGGAATTACTCCTAGCAAAAATGAAAATGAAAAGATAACAATCGTTAAAAACCTCCAAGGAAATTGAATAAGCTGCAGAGTCGGTATAGCTAAATAAATAAATGTTGAACGCGAATGTGTCATGAATGCACTAAACCAACCCACAAAAAGCATAAAATAAAAAGTAAGTAAAACCGGGTGCTTTTTTAAATCTCGTTTTCTGATTGCAAATAGTAGCTTTGGTAAGGCCGCTAAGCCTAATAATAAAGATAAAATCCAGTGCAGATGTCCGATAGAAAAAGACATTCTATCGTTTTCAACTCCCCAAGCTGATCCCCCGTAATCCCAGAAACGTGAGAAAAAAATCTGAGCCATTGTTGCAAAGTGTGCACTGTATTCAAAATATCCCTGAAGTTGGGATTGAAGATGTGTAAGGTTGTTCTCCAGCATCGCCGGAATTGTAAAAAAAGCTGCTAATCCAAGAGACCAAATTCCTGCAATTAGCAATTGGGGAATTTTTCTCCAAGCATTATTCCGCCATAAATGTAAAAACACCCAACCAATAAAAAACGGGGTAAAAATTAATACCATAAGATTGTGCGACAAAAGAAGTAGGGAGTAGGAAAGTGAAAGAAAAATAACATATTTAGTTATCAGTCGTTGGTTATCGGTTATTAATTTATAAGAAAATAGAAAAATCAGAGGGAAGAAAACGAGTGCCCAACTTTCATTCATCGCACCTCTTACATAGATATCAACTGCGTGATAGGGAGCCCAGATATAGAATATTGAAGACAATATCCCACCGATACGGCCAAAAAATTCTTTTGCCAAAAAGTACATCGCAATCCCCGACCCAACAAGCGAAAATGCAAATGTTAATTTAACCGTTTCGACAAATGAAAATCCGAATACTCTGAATATCTCCCCTATCAGATAGGGGAGAGGAGGATAGAAATTAAATAGTGGATAACCAAAGCCATAAGCCATATCCGGAACCCAGCGACAGGGAATCTGTCCGTCTAAAAGACACTTCTCCATCTCAAGCTGTCTCATCATCTGCAGATCATCATGCATCATAAAATATCCTGATTGGAAAAGAAGACTTCTCGCAGCCAAAATCCCAAAAAATAGGACAATAAGCATTGGAATAGTATGCTTATTAGTAATGATTTTAAGAAGCAATCTCATCTTCTAGATGATATCACAAATTTTCTCTGTGAAACTATACTTCAATATATCCCGAGTCTTTCATTGAAGGATCATGATCGGGATAAAAATTTCTTTCCCAAACATATTTTTTAAGTTCATTAATTAAGTTTCTAGTCAACCTTCTACCATCTGAAACAGATGTATTTACATCTACATACTTTACCTTCCTAGTCCCTGGTATAACTGTAGAAATTTCAGAAAAGGATAAATTGAATCTTAGGGCAAGTTCCGGTAAAGTTCTTGCTTCACCATCAAGCAACTTTCCCAATCTTTCTACTCGTTCTACAACTTCAATTAATCTGTCCTTTTGAAAATAAACCGAACGCATATCATCCTCAAAGGTCGAGTCTAAGGATAACCTTCCAGTTAATCCTCCTTCATCTAATGGAACTCTAGTAATTAATCCGATATTATTTCTTTTTGCGTATGGAAAAAGTTTCTCTATGGGTTTTTGATGAAAAATATTAAAAATAAGTTGAATTGTATCAATAAAACCTGTGTCTAGCGTTCTTAGACAATTGCTTGGCTGATAATCATTAATTGATATCCCCCAAAATTTTACCTTTCCTTGTTCAGTAATTTTTTGTATTGTTTTCTTCCATCCATCTTCTGTTGCAAAACTATCCTGCCATACATGAAATTGCATCAAATCTATATAGTCGACTTTTAAATTTCTTAAAGAACTATCTACATACCTTCTTATATATTTATCAGGGAAAACTTCTGAAATAGGAATTCCTTTCCAAGCTGGCCATTTTCTGTTTTTTGGTGGAATTTTCGTGGCAACATAGACTTTATTTCTTTTCTTCGACTCCTTTAGAAATTTACCAATCAATTCCTCCGAAGAATGAAGTCCAAGCTTTCTATAAGAAGTAGTTTTTCCATAAACCCAAGCTGTATCGATAAAATTTCCTCCTAAATCAACAAATCTCTGAAGTGCACGGAGACTTTCTCGCTCATCAGGAGGATCCCAACCCCAAGGTTGACCTGCAAGTTGCCACGTACCCATTCCAATCTCAGATACTTTCAAACCAGTTCTACCTAAAATCCTATATTTCATCTTATTTAACTTCAAATAAATACAACACTTCTTGTGGACCGTTGAGATTATACTCTTTAGTTCCTACGGGTCGTAAGGCTTTCGGATAAGCTGCAACAATTTCTAAACCCATATCTTGCGGCTCGGCTTTGAGGCGTGAATTATTGATAACCAAATATGTTTTATTACCAAAGGCTTTTGATTCTTTCAAACTCTGTGGAAGTTCTTTCAGGTCTATACCAACCCCAATAACCGTTATGTTGGGATGATTATTCAGGTAAATCTGAAGACCATCAGGCAGAGTACCGAAATATCCTTCCGTTCCCACTACAACTTGTCTGCCGGTAGGCAGGTTTTTTGATTGCTCCTTCAGGTATTCTGCAGTCTCCTTTATTCCATACCCGGCGGTCCACTCTTCCAAATACCCGGATCTCTCGCTTCTGGGTAAATTTGCCGCTTGCGGTTTATTTAAAAGATGAAAGTCTACAAAAAGTGAATGCATAACCAGAATTATGAAACCAATTCTCGTAATACCCCTAAGGTTAGAACCTATCCAACCCGCCACAGTCAAACGTGGCAGGGACGTTTGACGTCCCGTAGGGTTGATTGGCTTCGAACCTTTTACTATTTCATTTAGATTCATACCACCCTGGGGGTGAATTAGCTTGGCACCCAGGGAAAGCGATGCAAGTATAAATAAGTAAGGTATAGAAAAGTAAATATAGCGGGCGGTCATTGTTTTTGAAAATTCGGCAGTTAACACAATCGGTAAAATTCCCCAAGCAAGAAGCAATAAAGTTTCTTTGCGGTAATTTTTCCAGCCTATATAAATTCCAAGTAAAATCAGAAAAACTAAAACAGATGGTCCGAGAAGCCAAAAATAATTGAATATATCATTAAGAAAAACTAAAAATGGATTAAAGGGTTTATCTAATATGTGCGAAATCGGATAAATATAATCTTTATTTCTGATTCCGATCATATGGAAATTCGTCCCAAGCCTTAGGATGTTGTACATTGCATAAGCGATTAGATACGTAAAGGTAAATAAAAACAAATACACGCTTATCTTGTTAAATCTTGCTTTAAACATTTTAGGCCATTTTGACAGAAGGAAAGAAACAGGAGCCAATAAAGAGAAAAACATCGCCGGTGATTTGGTCAATAATGCTCCTCCCAAAGAAAAACCGGCCAGCATTGCCGTATCCAGTCTTAAATTCCGTACAGTAATTATTGAAAAGACAAGCGTCCAAATTCCAAAGAATGCCAGCATCGAATCAGCTAACGCCAAGCGGTCGAAAAAGATGCTGAAAGGGGAAATGGCATAAATGAAAGAAGCGAGAAGAGATAAGCGAAGCTTGAACCTTTGGTCTAAACGATAAGACCCAAAAAGAACAAAAGATAATACAAAAACGCCTATCAAACTTCCTATTCCTGTTATAACTGATACCAATCGACCGGCAATTAATGGATCATTGATAATTTTCAATAAAGGAATAACCATCCACATAAAAAGAGGTTGTTTACCGTCCGTCAGAGGTAAAAAGCGAAGACTTGGCTCGGCCCGCATAACCTGTGCCCAGCGGATGTATATTGCTTCATCACCAAAAATAGGAACTGAGTTTAGGTTATAAATACGAAGAAAAATACTTCCAATGACAATAATAAAAGCTACAAATAATTCCTTATTATTTTTTCTCCAAAAATTCTTCATTGCTCACATGTTTTTGTACATGCCCTTTCGTTCATTAAGTTTAACTCTCAATATCTGTATCAACATTTCCTTTGATTCTTTTATATATCGATTCAAAGCACTACCTTTGCTTTTACTGATATCGATATCTTCCCAATTAACGGGTACTTCTTCGATTTGATAACCCATTTTTTTAATTATATGCAAAAGTTCAACATCCCAAGAAGTTACTGTCCAACCTTTCGCCTGTCTTTTATTTAAAAAAAATTCTAACTTAGGGAAACCAAGCTCTACTACGTTTCTTTTAAATAATTTGAATCCGCATTGAGTATCGTCTATCTCCGGAAGAATGAATAATTTTCTAAAGGCCACGAAAATAATAGATCCGAGCCGTCGATATAAAGGAAAATTCTTTCTCAGTAAACCCCGAGACCCTATCACAGCGCCTGTCTTACCACCTATAAAAGGAAGTAATTTATCTAATTGGCTAATTGGAGTTGATTGATCAGTATCAGTAAAAAGCACATAATTTCCTTTTGCAGCTTTTATTCCATACCAAAGCGCAGATGGTTTGCCTCCATGAGGATTTTTTAAATGTCTGAAATTTTTCCAACCAATAATTTGACTTTCGACCAATTCCTTACTTTTATCCGTACTTCCATCATCGGAAATTATTACTTCCCAATCAAAATCCTTTTTAAGCATAAACTTCCTAACCTCTGACAATACATCTCTTTTAAGGTTTTCTTCCTCGTTGTAGCACGGAATGATAACCGATAAGTATAATTTTTCCATGTATTAAAATCTTACTTCTTATTGCTTGTCGCTTGTCGCTATTTTGTAAAACCGAACATTGGATCGGTCAAATTAGAATTTTCCCCAGAGCAGCTTTTTTGTACATCTTCCTTATTATACCGCGAATAGTCGGGATAAATAAGTCCTATGGCTCCAAAAGTTTTATGAACCGGGAAAAGCGTATCGTCAAGCGGAAAAACTATTGTATAAACCGGACTTAAACTCTCCGGATTATTAACATGCATATTTTCTAAAACAAATAAATACCTATAGCCTAAGTTATAACCTGGTTTTGTTATGTAAGATACGGCAACACAAGGATATCCTTTAGCTTCTGCATCCTTCCTGATGTCAGATACAATTGCACGCCTATAGATATATCCTTCTCTATTATCCTGAAAGTTTAGCATTTTACTTATATTGATAAAAATAAATATTACTAAAAATATATACCCAAAGATTCTTAATATTTTATGCGCCAGTAGGTTATACAAAATTAATGTAATCATTGTAATCCAGGCTAAAATAATTCCATTTAAGTAATATTCCGAGAGAATTTTCGAATATAAGGAAAAAAATATAAGTGTGGGAATAGACCATAATATAATTATCCAAAATATATATTTTGAAATTTTTTTCTTAAAGAAATAATAAACAGTCATTATAAGAGTTAACAAAGGAACAATATAATAATATATTTGATCAGGGTACCATATAATATTAGTAATAATCTGAGAAGATATATGATAAACTCTCTTACTTTGATCGATCAAAGTAAGTTGGGAACCTTGATCTTGAATTAAGGAAGTAATTAAAGCCTTTGTCTGAATAAAACTGTGTTTTATTTCAAAAGCAATAAGAGGAAGAGATAAAATAAATAGATATAATCCTCCGGGTACCAAATCTTTCACAATAATTCGCTTTTTGGAAAAATATAACGCAAACGGAATTAAAGTTAAAAGCACAACTAGTCCAAAATTCAAATGCCAAATGAGAGCTATTAAGACTCCAAGAGTAATAAATGCTTTCCTATGATTTCCTTTATAAATCAGGTCCAATGCGTAAAAAAACCATCCCGTCCAAAGAAATACCGGAGTAGTGGGTACTGTTCCCCTATCATTCATCACCGTAGAAAATGAAATAGCATATATAAAGCCAGCAATATATCCAATTTCCTTTTTTTGAAACACATTCGCAAATATGTAGTAAAAACTCCATATACTGAAAATTCCAAATAAAGTCGCCATGACTATTAATCCAGTCGGCTGCATATTAAATAATAAATAAAAGGGAATCTGCAAATAATAATATAAAGGACCAATAAATATGCCCTGAGTTGAAGTTTCCTGCCCAATAAGTCTTATATGTTTATCGACAACAACATCCCTGACAATCCATGCAGCCAAGTCCAGATCATGAGCATATGAGAAATATTCAAATGATTTGTAGGTTCTTAAAAATAACCCTAATAATAGAATTAATATAAGTATCCAGTTTTTCTTGACTAGCATTACTATCTTATTCATATCCTAATTCTTTTTTGTACTGTAATACCACCAAATCTTTGTTCCTCGATAACTATACTTACATTGTTAACATTTTCTATCCACGCTGTTAATCTCTCCGGATGGGGTGGATCCTCTTCAAAAAGAACATAAATTGTCGGTCTTTGTATTTCTTTTACCACGCCACACAAGTTTGTTCCGCATATTTTATTTCCCTGCCATAGGAATAAATAATCATAAGAATGAGGAATTACCGGAGGAACATATACTTCCAAATTAAACTCCTTATTTTCACCCTTTGCTTTATTCAAAATCCAGTCAACACCCTGAAGTTGGTTACCCATGGTTATATGGGTCGGTCCGTCAACCCCGGCTGTCAGAAAGTTTTTTAAAGAAGGTAAATTTTGATTCAAAAAAAGTATAAAAAATACAACGACGATTATTTTTCCTAATAAATTCTTCCATAGAATTCCCAAGCCTAAAGAAAAAAGTAAAATCATCGGCAGGTAATAGCCTGTTAAATAATAATCATAAATATTGCCGTAATTACCTTGAAATGCCAAATATCCAACTACAGGCACGATTAAAAATAGAAGAAGCAAAGGCAAAACTTTTGCTTTTATCAATTCTTTTACCTTAACTATTATTGCAATTACAGATATTAAAGGAAACAAATACATATACCATCCACCCTGAGGAAATATTTTCGAAGAAAAAACTGTCCAGAAATATTTCATTCTTATCTGAAATACTGTCCAAAAATCTACCCTAAAACTGTGACTTTCAAAAAACAACCTTCTAAAGTTATTTAAAATAATATTTTCATGCCGTAAATTAAATATTACTTGAGGCAGAACTGATAAAACAAAAATCAAAATGGATATAGTAATTATTTTCTTATCGGGTAAGTGTTTCCTTTGTAGGAGAGTAAAAATAAATATGATCGGAAGATAAAAAACTGCACTCGCTGATTCGAACTGTAAAGAAATACTAGTAAACAAAGCTACTCCCAGCCACCACCTCTTATCTTTTTCCACGGCAATTTTGTACATTGAATATAAAAGCAAAACACTAGTTAGAAGGATTGGTGTCGGGTTAGACAACCATCGTGCCGAAGTTGTTATATAAAGCGAAAATGATGTTATTAAAACTGCTATCAAACCGGTTTGAATAGAATGAAACTTTTTACCAAGCAAAAAGACTACAAAGTTGGCGCAAGTCGCCAAAAAAGCCAAAAATACCGCCGGGTAAACAGGACTTCCCTGTCCGATGAAATAAAAAGGGGTTATCAAATAATAAAATAGCGGTCCCAAAAAAATACCTTCCAATCCTGTTACTGGACCGATTAAAAAAGGTTTACCCTCATGTATGAATTCCCAAATTCTTAAGGCATCTCTTCCCTGATCATAATAAAATCCCAATAAATCCTGCGTGCGATAAACTCGAAGAAAAAAAGCAAGAAGAAGAATTGTAGTAAGTAGTAAGTAGAATGCAGTATGCTTCTTAAAATCAATTTTGAGATCAGTAAACCATTTGTGTAATATTTTCTTTGTCATAGAAGGATTTATGAATTTTATCATGAAATATTACTATTAAAGAATTATTTGGAGTTTAAATACTTTTCCAGATAATTGAATCTTCCGGTTAGATAGTCGGGCATGTTTTTCAGCTGTTTAAACTCTTTCAATGTCACCCATTTGACTTCTTCCTGATCCTCTAATGGTTTTGCAACGCCCTTTTTCCATTTGCATAAAAATGTTAAACCTACAACGTGGTGTCCGCTGACTCTGTAAAACCCATCACTTCCCAAATATATAATTTCATCCTCGATTTCTAATCCCACCTCTTCCATTACCTCCTTATTTAGCGTTTCTTCCACCACCATTTCACCCTCTAACAATTCAACTTTCCCACTGGGAACCGACCACATTCCCCCAGCTTGTGGATCATCAGAACTTCTTTTTGCAATTAAAAACTTATCCCTTTTCTGCACTATCGCAAAAACCGCAACAACATGCGTCGGAATATTTTTTTCGCCGAGTTTATTTTTGTTTTGCATATTTTCGAGCAACCCGAAGTACTTTCTTGACTGCTTTATTAAAAGGTAAACCTTCAATTTTAGCTCCAGACGCTGCTGCATGACCTCCTCCACCCAAAGCCGTAGCAATTAGTGATGTGTCAAAATCTGTTCTTGCCCTAAAGCTTATAGACAATTTTCCTTTCTCCGTTTCAACAGCCATAAATCCAAACTCTGTACCTTTTGTAGTCTGTGCGAATAAATCAACACTGCTTTCTTTTGCATTAGCGGGTTTATTAAGTTTTTCGTAAACCTCAAAAGGTACAGCAGAATAGACAAAACCATACTTTTTATCAAGCTTAACCCGGTTTAATGCTTCTCCCCAAAACTGAATTAACTTAAGATCCAAATTTCTATATATATTCGCAATTATTAAATTTTTATCTGCTCCGTCTTTAATTAGTTGGTAGGCCGCATCAAATGTTTTTTCCGTTGTGTTTGGGTACTTAAAAATTCCTGTATCACCAATGATTGCAGTTAGTAAAGCGGTAGCAATATTCTTATTAAGCTCAATTTCCCAATCCTGAAACAATAAAAATAACATTTCACCTACAGAGGAAACACTTTTATCAACTAAATTAATTAAACCGAATTCTTTATTTGTTTTATGGTGGTCTATAACAATTATTGGAATTGAAGCCAGTGGAATATCTTTATCGGAAGAAACCATATCCCAACTTGAAGAGTCCATAGTAATAAACAAGTCGTAAACATTAAAATTAAACTTTCTAAAATCTATATTTTTTTGTATTAATTCATAATCTTTTAAATACGAAGCATCATCATATAAACCTTCACTTGGGCAAATGATACCTACAGTCTTCCCCATATTTTCTAATACATATTTAGTTGCCAGAGCACTTCCAATAGAATCCGGGTCAGGTCCACGGTGACAATTCAACAATATTTTATTTGCCTTTTTTATTTCTTCTAAAATTTGTTTTGATTCTTTGTAATTCATTTATTTAAATCGTGTGAGATAATTTGTATACATACGCTCCGTTTACTTCCCATTCCCCTTCGATCTTACTCCAGCCGAAATTGGCAATTTCGGCTTTTGGACTATGAGTTGGATCGCACTTTTGTTTATCATCAAATTCGCAGACGACAAATAAATACTCGCCTATTGTTTCTTCAAGCCTCTGCGGATCTATTTCCACGAACGGCACATTCCATCTTTCCAAAAAATACTGATACCCATCTTCATAATTTCTTTCGGCAATAACCGCCAAATTAACTTTTTTTTCATTTGACTCCGCAATAATTTTTTGAGCAACTGACTCAGCTCTTTGCAGCTGTCTATTCGGAGGATATTTTAAAGGATTATTAGATAAATTAGTAGTAAGAAGTATGTAGAAAGTAGTAAGCAAAAACAAATACAAAAACATTTTCAGGAACTTACTTTTATTACGTACATAATCAATAAAATATTGAGATAGTCCTCCAATTAACAAAAACAGTGCGGGAAAGAAAAAGCCGTAATAATGGTCGTAAATATGCTGTTTATAAAGAGCCAAGCCTAAAAATGCAAAACCTAACCAAACAAGAAGTAGGATGTAAGATGTAGGAAGTAAGAATTTACGTTTTATTAATTTAATAAATAAAACTATTAAAACAACAAAAACTGAAATAATAGTTACCCATTTACCAACAAATTCACTTGTTCCGCCAATTAATCTGGTAACTGACTGCGTTATAATTTCCGGAAGCTCCGGAATCGCTGTCCAGGGACGGGCAGAAACGGTTGTTTGGCGCTCTGAAAAAAACTTATTCATGGCAGTAAAATTGCGCCAATCATGGCGGGCATCAAAGACAAGTAGCGGGGACATAAGAAGTAAAAATAAACCTAAACCAAAAGCAGAATACCTAATAAAACTTTTTTTCAGTAACCGGTAACCAGTAGACGGTAAACGGTAAAGAGAAAAATAAGTTAAAAGCCAGAAAAAGCCAATTACGGGAGCAAGCAACAATCCTAGATAATGCGATTGTAATACAAATGCGTAGGAAATTCCGAGAACTATCAACCACTTGAAATTCTTAGTAATTTTGGCCTGTTCCTCCGTAGCTTTAGCGAAGGGGGACCACCATTTCCAAACCGAGTAGATAGTTAATAATGCAAAGAAAGGCATTATATTCGGATTCCAGGATGAACGGGAATATATTATTGCAACGGGTGCTGTTGCATACAGCGAAGCTGCAACCAATGCTCCAAAATTAATACTATGTACACCTTGACGGATACCGTACGATACCCGTCCTTGCAGGTTCTCTCCCTTAAAGGTAGGAAACCCTACACTGGTTACATACCAGACAAAAAATATTGTCGCAACACCTAAGAGTGCAATCATGATCGCCGGTCCTACGGGAGAAAAATTGGCTAGAAGTAATGCCGGCGCCATCATATAGTAGTAAAGTGGACCCAGGTACATATCACCTATTGAAGTTCCCGGTCCAATTAAGATTAGATCGCCATGCACCAATAGTCTTCGCACTAAAATAACATCTCTTCCCTCGTCTCCAAGAAATGTCATATATTCGTCAATTCGATAAAGCCTCAGAAAAGCCCCCGTGAGCAAAATAATTGAAAGTAACATTGCCTCCACCCGGTTGGCTTTAACCCAACTAATTACATTAGTAGATAGTAGATTGTAGATTGTAGATAGGTTTTTCATTATCTTAATATCCACCAAAGTTTCAATAAATCTTTTACACTCCTGAATACTACTTTAAAATCCGCTCCTGTTTGGTGGCCGAATTTCCTGGGATAATGGTTAATCCCCACTTCCGCAAATTTAAAACCCGTCCTTTGAGCCTTCACTAACATTTCAATCTGTGTCACCTTTTCCTCACCAACCAAAGGTAAAACAGATTTATAGATCTTTTTCCTTATCATTTTGAAACCGCAGGAATAATCCGTAACTTTTAAACCGAATAAAACTCTCGGAAGAACCACCGACCATCCCCAAGTTAATATCTTACGAATAAAAGAATCAGCTCTTTTTGTTCTTATGCCAAGAACTAAATCTGCACCAGTTTCTTTTTGCTTTTTGATAAATTTCGTAATTTCGGAAAAATCGAACTGCCCGTCAGCATCTGTAAAAGCAATCCACTCATATTTTGTATTACTAAAACCTGATTTTAGAGCACCGCCATATCCACGGTTGAGTTTGTGGTGAACAACCTTAACTCCGATTTCTTTATTGGCAATCCTATCAGTAATTTCAGGAGTTTTGTCTTTGGAGCCATCTTCAACAATTATTATTTCCCACTTATCCGCAACTTTTACCAATATTCTTCTTGTATTTCTAACAACTTTCTCTATATTCTTCTCCTCGTTAAAGGTAGGAAGAAAAACGGAAAGTTCTTTAATAATTTTAGTCATAAATAATTACTTATTTTTTATTGTTTTTAACCAAAGTATTCAGAAAATTTTTATAAATATTATTAGTGGTAACAATTCCTACAAGTTTCCCATCATCGATTACCGGTAGACGGCGAATATTATGAATTACAAACAATGAACATGCCCTCATAATATGATCATCCGAACAAACAGAGATAATCTTTTTAGACATAATATTTTTAGCTTTCAGTTTTATTACCCTCTTGGCATCTTTCTCAATATTATTAAAATGTGTAAAATATTCCAGATCCTTGTAAAACTCTTCCTGAGAAGGAAATAGTCGATAAAAAAGATCTTTTTCGGAAATAATACTTATAACTTTACCTTTTTTGTTTATAACAGGAACGCCCGTTATTTTTTTTCGAACAAGAAGTTTGACTATCTCCGAAAAACTCTCGGTTGAAGATACAGTCACTACATTTTTCGCCATCAAATCACGAACAAACATCGCTATAGTTTAAGTCTTAGCTTCCAATTTATCAACAGATTTAGCCAGGTCAACAAATCTTTTTACTTTTATCAGATCTTTTCCTTTGCCTCCTATTCTATCGGTCTTTGTCTTTGAATCAACTCCGTATGGTCGAACCGTTTTTATTGCCTCAATGACATTCTCGGGCCCTAATCCTCCCGCAAGGATAACTTTTGTCCTAACAGTTTCCACAATTTTTCTGCTTATACCCCACTCGTGAGTTCTTCCGGTTACTCCGATTTGGCCACTTTTAGGGTCTTTCGAATCCAGAAGCAAAAAATCACAAACACCGTCATAAACCATAGCTGCTGCGACACTTTCTTCCCCACCTACTGGGATTGTTCTCATGATCGGTAAATTTGGGATTGCCGTTCGTATATCTTCAATCTGAGAAGGGAGTATATTTTCGGGAGGTGCCGCAAGTTGTAAGATATCAGGCTCGGCTTCTTTGACCATCCGGATGATACTGTCTATATCACTTGTTAAAAATAAGGCAACTCCATTTTTATCTTGCGGTAGCGCTAAGAAGATTTCTCTTGCCTTGTAGGATTTAATTTCGACGTCATAACTCCCATCGCCAACAACTACTCCTATATGGTCGACGCCCATCTCGGCCATTTTAAGAGCTTCGGCAACATTATTTATTTCGTATATCTGTACAATCACTAAAGTACAAGGCTTATACTATCTTTCTTTTTCGCCTTCGTACAATTTTAAGGTCGACAAAGCTTTTTCGCAAGGCATACATAGCTTGTAGCTTCCCCTCTCCTACTATTCCTTTTTCGAGTAGTTCTTCAGCACGTTTTTTTGCTTCCAAAGCATTTTGCTCACTAATATCGTCAGAGCTTGTTACGTCTTCGATCAAGAGTCGTGCCCGGCCTTTTGAAAATTCGAAAACCCCCTTCCCTATCGACATATTTAACGTTCCATTCGGCGTATTAACTAAAACTTCGCCGACACCCAATGGGGCGACAATCGGCATATGACGTGATAATACCGTCATATCACCTTCTAATGAAGGAAGCGTGATCTTCTGGATCTCACCGGAGTAGATTGTTCCTTTTAAACTTACGATATCAATGTGAAAATGCATACAAGAATTCTATTTTTTATTAATTTCATCAATTGTACCGATCATATAGAAATCTTGTTCATTAACATCATCATACTTACCTTCTAAAATATCAGAAAAACCTTTAACCGTATCTTCAATCGTCACGTATTTACCCTCACGACCGGTAAAACTTTCAGCCACAAACATCGGTTGAGTCAGAAATCTTTGTATTTTTCGGGCTCTGGTTACTATTAATTTATCTTCATCCGATAATTCCTCAACACCCAAAATTGCGATTATATCCTGCAGTTCTTTATACCTTTGCAAAACTCGTTGTACTTCCCGTGCAACTCTATAATGTTCATCTCCTACAATCTCCGGATCCAGCACATTTGATGATGAAGTTAAAGGATCAACTGCAGGATATAAGCCTTGTTCGGATAACGATCGTTCCAATGTAACTGAAGCGTCAAGGTGGGCAAAGGTAGCAACCGGAGCCGGATCGGTGTAGTCATCGGCCGGAACGTAAACTGCTTGAACTGAAGTTATAGATCCTTTGTATGTTGAAGTTATCCGTTCCTGAAGCTCGGCCATTTCAGTTGCCAATGTAGGTTGGTAACCCACTGCGGACGGAATCCTACCTAATAGTGCCGAAACTTCGCTTCCTGCTTGGGCAAACCTAAAGATATTATCGATGAATAATAGCAGATCCTGGTTTTCCTCATCCCTAAAATACTCGGCCATAGTCAAAGCAGTTAAGGCAACTCTAAAGCGATTAGACGGAGGTTCATTCATCTGGCCATAAACCAACACTGCCTTATCTATTACTTTTGACTCATTCATTTCACGCAGTAAATCATTTCCCTCGCGGGAACGCTCGCCAACACCTGCAAAAATCGAATAACCACCATGTTTTTTTGCTACATTATGGATTAGTTCCATAATAATAACGGTCTTCCCGACTCCGGCTCCTCCGAATGCCGCAACTTTGCCACCTTTTAGAAATGGACAAATTAAATCAATAACTTTTATTCCGGTTTCAAAAACTTCCGGAACGGTTTTTTGTTCGACAATAAGTGGTGCATCCTTATGAATCGGAAGTTCGTAATCGAACTTTACAACTCCTTTTTTATCCACAGGTCGTCCGAGTACATTAAAAACTCTTCCCAAAGTCGCATCCCCAACAGGAACTTTAATCGGATCTCCGCTATCAACTACCTTCAACCCTCTTTTAATTCCTTCGGCAGGACCCAAAACTAATGTTCTTATTAATCCTCCTTTTAAATGCTGTTGAACCTCTGCCGTTAAGTCTTTACCGCCCGGATCAATGGTCAGCGCATTTCGTATCGAAGGTATGTATGAATCAAATCGGACGTCAACCACTGGTCCGATCACCTGGACAACTTCTCCGATTTTTTTACTATTATTGTTATTCATATTAGTCAGAAAGACTTGCTTGTGCAGTCGTAATATCGCTTATTTCGGTAGTGATCAGCGATTGACGGGCTTTGTTAAAAACAAGTGTCAAGCTTTCGGATAGTTCGCTTGAATTATCGGTCGCATTTTTCATAGCAATCATACGAGCTGAATGTTCGGAAGCTTGTGATTCATAAAGACTTTCCGCTACCTGAATTTCAAGATAAAAAGGCAATAAAGTTCCCAAAACTGTTACCGGATCGGGTTCATAGGTATAACTTTCTTCCGTCTTCTGATCTAATTTCATTTCACCTGACTCACCTCGAATATCAAAAGATTCACGTTTTAATTCTTCCTTTAAAGCAATCTTAGAAATAGGCAGTAACTTCTTCACCCTTGTTTCCTGACTCAGAGCATTTAAAAATTCAGGATATATTATATATACTGCATCATAGATTTGGGCGGTAAAACCGTCAGTAATTATTTTAGTAACTGCACTGACTATACTCCCAAAATCTTTTTCATCAGAAAAGTCAGCTACAAGTTCGCCGTTAACCGAGGCGTACGATCGTCCTTTTTTTCCGATAGTCACAAATGAATGTTTAATACCCGATTTCTGCAGTAAAAATAAGCTTGTAAACTTATAAAGATTTGTATTTAAACTACCGCATAATCCTCTATTAGTAGAAATAAAAATTATTAAATCTGACTTGATGCTTTGCGGAATTTTCAAAAGCGGTATTTCCGATGCTTTAATACTACCCGCCAAGGAACTAACAAGCTCGTATACAGCTTTAGCATATGGTTTGGCGTTTATAGCAGCAGCCTGGGACTTTTGCACTTTCGAGGCAGAAACCATCTCCAAAGCTTTTGTAATCTTACCTATATTTTTAATTGAATTAACTCTTTTCTTAATTAATCTAGGATTAGCCATTTTCTTCCTCCTCTAATTGATGAGATTTTACAAAATCTTTTTTATATTCGCTGATCGCTTTGACTATTTCACTTTCCAATTTTTCATCAATTTCCTTTTTATCAATAATACTTTTTGGCAGTATTTTGAATTTAGTATATATAAACTCCAAAAAACCATTTTCAAATTCCGAAACCATTTCGATTGGAATATCATCGAGACTACCGGATGTAGCCAAATAAATAACTAAAATCTCGTCTTCGACTTTCATCGGATTATATTGGCCTTGTTTTAGAACTTCAACAATTCTTTTGCCGCGCTCTATTTTTTCTTTCGTTGCAACATCCAAATCGGTTGCGAATTGTGCAAAAGTTGCCAACTCGTAATACTGCGAAAGATCAAGTCGCATTCTTCCTGCTATTTTTTTCATAGCCTTAATTTGAGCTGCTCCGCCAATTCTCGAAACCGACAAGCCGACGTTCAAAGCCGGTCTAATTCCTGCAAAAAATAAGTCAGGCTCAAGATAAATCTGCCCGTCTGTAATTGAAATTACATTTGTGGGGATATACGCCGATACATCCTGCGCCTGGGTTTCTATAATCGGAAGTGCAGTGAGAGAACCTCCGCCGTTTTCGTCCGACAACTGACATGCCCGTTCCAATAGTCGCGAGTGCAGATAAAAAACGTCACCGGGATAAGCTTCACGTCCTGTCGGACGCCTTAACAGAAGCGATATCTCCCGATATGCCCATGCGTGTTTGGTCAAGTCATCGTAAATTACTAAAGCGTGTTTTCCTTTATCCATAAAATACTCGCCTATCGCGCAACCGGCATACGGAGCCAGATATCTCAGCGTTGCCGAATCGGATGAGCTGGCCGCAACTATGATTGTTTTTTCTAATACTTTATGTTCTTCCAACTTTTTTACTGTTTCGGCCAATTTAGCTCTTTTTTGTCCAATCGAAACATAAACACAAATAACATCGGTTGCTTTTTGATTAATTATCGTATCAATTGCAATTGCCGTTTTTCCGGTTTGCCTGTCTCCGATTATCAACTCTCTTTGGCCTCGTCCTATAGGAATCATTGCATCAATTGCTTTTATTCCTGTCTGCAATGGACTATCCACGGATTTTCGTTCGACAATTCCCGGAGCGATTTTTTCTATAGGCATTGGTTTCACTTGCGAAAAATTTTCTCCCTCGTCGAGTGGAGTACCAAGAGGATTAACTACCCGTCCTAACATCTTATCACTTACGCCGATTTCTAAAAGACGACCCGTTGTTTGTGCCGTATCTCCGAGTTTAAGACTTTCATAACTACCAAGTATGACAACACCGATCCTGTTTTCTTCCAAATTCATTGCCAAACCTGATACACCTTTACCAAAATCAATAAGCTCGCCATACATTGCATCCTTCACACCGGTTAACCACGCAACACCGTCGGCAAGCGAAATAATTTCACCCTTTTTATTTGAATTATTCATATCAAAACAATTAACTCACCACTGAGGAATTTCTCAAGCGGATAATTTTAATTTCTTACTATCTCTTTCTATCTGTTTTTTTGTTCCTGCCAGAATTTCCTTTGCTTGTCTGTTTGCTTTTTCAATTATCCTTAACCTCTGTGTTTCTGCTTCTCTTTTTGCAGTTAATATTAGTTCTTTCTTTTCCTTTTGGGCGTTTGTCAAAATTTCCTTTTCTTTTTTCTCTAAATCTGCCCTGACTTTATCTATCTCACTATTTTTCGTATCAATACCTTCAAGTTCTTTTTGACGATTTTTCATCGCCGTAAGTATTGGCTTATATAAAACTTTTTTCAAAATAATCAAAAGTAAAATAAAATTTATAATTTGTACCGAAATAAGTATCGGATCAATCCCTAGTTTTTCCATATTATTAAACCTTTCGAACTAAAGTTAAGCAGTTAAACGAATTTAATTATTAGTGCGATTACCAAAGCATATATTGCGATTGCTTCGGCGAATGCAATAGACAAAATCAAGGTGGTTGTAATTTGATTTCCCGCTTCCGGATTTCGACCAATAGCTTCAAGTGCTCCTTTGCCGATAAGACCGACGCCTATTCCGGGTCCAATCATCCCTAGTCCTATTGCTAATGCTGTTGCTAAATCTTTTAGTTCCAATTTTTACACCCCCCTCCCAGTGAGATAGTGCTTAGCGCATCTCACGGAATCCCGTTGGATGGCAAAGCCTATCCAACTGGGACCATTACTCATGAACTGGCTCAGTCGCTATAACTATAAAAATAGTAGTTAACATTGTAAACACCAAAGCTTGTATGAATCCGACAAAAACTTCAAGAATTAAAAACGGTACAGGGACAAGAATCGGAATAAGAAAAATCATTACCGCCAGCAAAACCTCTCCGGCAAAGATATTTCCAAAAAGCCTGAATGAGAAGGATAGAATTTTAGCAAACTCAGAAATTAGCTCCAGTATACCTACAAAAAACTTGATGGGATTTTTTATATTTATAAATTTGGAAATGTACGTTTTGAAGCCAAGCGTTTTAATACTCAAATATTGTGTAACACTAACAGAAATTAAAGCCAGTGCAAATGTAGTATTAAGATCAGCGTTTGGTCCCCTGAAGTACGGTACTAATAATTCTCCTTCTTGGGTATGTTCATAAAATCCTACTGAGCCTACTCCGGGTAATAGTCCTATCCAGTTTCCAAAAATAATAAAAAGAAAAAACGTCATAATAAGTGGAAAAATTGTATCTGTTCGTTCGCCGGCGATATTTTTAAAAAATTTATAAAAGCCTTCAATAATATATTCAACTGCCATGTATAAATTACTTTTTTTTAAACTTCTACCACCTTTACTTACTTTAAATGCCAAAAACAACAAAAAAACCATGACAATAATGCTTGTGACAAGCGAATTAGTAATTTTTAATTCTCCAAGATGCCCAATAATTTCCGGTGCAACAGATATATGCAGACTTTTCATAATAGATTTCAAGAATACCCTGGATTTTAATCCAGGGAGGAATTGAACCTAATATATCATCCTCCCTCAAGGGAAACCGCAAACTAAAGTTTGCGGAGGATGTTATTTTTCTTGTCTTACTTTCTTAATAGCTCTCCAGGCCTGAAAAGCAAATATTAAAAAACCGATTATTATACTAACCAGAATAAAAACCGGAATTGTATTGAATTTTTTATCAAGCCACACTCCGATCAATAAAAATACGACAGGAAAAAAGACAAAAGAAATACTTAACTTGCTTGCTTCCTCGAGAGCAGGAATAAGGTTTGTATAATCGGCTTTAACTTCCCTTTTTTTATCTTTATCCTTTACAGTCATGCAAAATTATTTTATTAAGTGAAAAATAGAAGGTTAAAAAACAAATTTCTCGCCGCAATAATAGCGAGAAATCTTCCTATTTTTCAACTGATTTTAACTTGGGTTTTATACAAAGTCAATAAATAGTATAATAATTCTAATATTAAATAGTATGTCAAATCATAACTGTGATTCATTATTAGTTGCTTGCATCGACTTTCGATTCCAAAAATTCATTCGTAACTGGATAGAAAAGAATATGAATAACAAAACTTATGATTACGTGGGATACGCGGGCGCAACGAAAGAACTTAAGACAATTATGAAACAGGTTGATATATCTGTAAGACTTCATTCTATTAAAGAAGTCTACCTTATTCACCACGAAGATTGCGGTGCTTACGGAATCGAAAGTACTCCAAAAAGACATTTAGTGGATTTAAGAAAGGCAAAAAATTATATTCTCGGTAAATACCCAAACTTGCTTGTAAACCCTTATTACCTGCACCTAGACGGAAAGTTTGAACAAGTCGGCTGATTGTTATACAATTTTCACAATGCTTGCTAAGTTTAAGGTAATTTTTATTATCTCTCTAATCTCACTTTTACCGACGCTTTTTATCTGGCTGCCTTTTTTTATCCGCGCCGAGAGTGTATGGGGAATTCCCTTACCCAAAGACGGTATGGCTACAATTGTGGCTAATTACGACGGACCGCTATTTTTGGTTGTAGCTAAAACTTTTTATAATCCTAACTTAGTCGGTAACTTCAGTTTTGGTTTACCAAACGAATACTACGCCGCCCACTTTCCTTTATATCCGCTTCTTATAAGATTGATTGCTCCATTAACTGGTTTTCCTTATGCAATGCTTTTAGTAACCACCATAAGTTCAATTCTTGCACTTTACTTCTTCTATCTTTTAATTCAAAAATATGTTGAAAGAAAAGATGCACTATGGATTACTTTAGTATTCTCAATATTACCGGCTAGATGGTTGATTGTGCGCTCGGTTGGTTCTACTGAACCTCTTTTTTTGGCCATGATAATCGCTTCTGTATATTACTTTAAACAAAAAAAGTACCTATTAGCAGGAACTTTAGGATTTCTGGCACAATTAACAAAATCTCCGGGAATTCTCTTGTTTGTGGCTTATCTTTTGGCAATAGTTTATCCCAAATTTAAAGAACTTGGAGATCATCCTTCAAATCAATTATTTAAACTGGCCGAAATAAAAAAAATATTGTCTATATCTTTAATTCCTTTGGGACTTCTTTTCGTTTTTATATTTTATAAAATACAATTAAACGATTTTTTCGCATATTTCCACTCCGGAGATAACATTCATTTATTCTTACTGCCGTTTCAGATATTCAATTACAGTCAACCATGGGTGGGTACTTTCTGGCTGGAAGAAGTTATATTTGTATATCTTTTTGGCATACTTGGATTATTAAAATTAATAAAAATGAAAGAATATGATTTGGCTTGGATTGTGGGAATATATTTTGCTTCAATTCTATTTATTTCACACAGAGATATAATAAGATACGCTTTACCTATAGTACCCTTTTTGTTTGTAGCATTCGCGGATACAATTGTTAAAAAGGAATTTAAATATGCAATGCTAGTATTAATTATTCCAATATACCTTTGCTCTCTCGCTTATATTTCTCAAAACGTTATGCCCATTTCCGACTGGTCCCCACTTTTATAAGCTTTAGTTTCAGGATATAATTCAAACATGAATGACAATTTAGAGAATATTATCAAAGCGATATTCGAAGCTAGATATCTAAAGCGGATTAAGCGTTCGGGAACTTCGATTCTTCTAGGGTCCCAAGTCAAAGAAAGCATCCCCGAGCATAGTTTTTATGTTTCTCTTTTTGGAATCTTGATGCAACACATTAACCCTATGTTGGATTTAGGAAAACTGCTTACAATGTGTATTATTCATGATGTTGAAGAAGTAAGAACCGGTGATCTACATCAAGTTAATCGGCTTTACTATAAGGTGGACCCAGAACTGATGGCTTTTTCAGATATGTGGAAAGGTAGTAAACTCGGTGAAAAACTAACCGATATTCATACTGAAAGACACGAAAGTAAATCTTCCGAAGCTATGGCTTCTTATGACTGTGACACTTTAGCAGAATTAATACTTGAGAAAGAGTACTTGAACCAAGGAACTAAAGAGGCAAAAGAGTGGATGGAATTCACAATTCAAAGATTAAAAACAGCAGAGGGAAAGCGAATTGCTGAAGTTATTGTCAAGGAAAGATCAACTAAATGGTGGGAAGAAGTTAAAAATCAGATAAGAGGAAAGCATAACTTACCCCCTAAAAAGTACGAATAAATTACTTTTTCTTTCCGAGAAGTTTACTGAGGTTCCAGCTTTTCCAAATCACCACATTATACATAAAGTAGTTGTAAGGAAGGACGAGAAAAACAATAATAAAAGGTAGTGCCAATTGTCGATATTGCGGACCAAAGACTACATCGGAAATTGTTCCGAAGATAACTTGAATTGCTAAAGCCCCCCCGGAAGTTAAGTTAAACTGGAAGAATTTGTAAATAAGCTTTCCAAATCCGGATATCTTTTCCGACTTAAAAGTCCATAAATTATTAAAAATGAAGTTATTTATAATTGCCAATTCCGTAGATACTCCCCAGGCTAATGGACCGGGCCACTGTAATTTTGTAAAAAACAACAAGGTCGATGCATTTACAAGATAACCTGCAAATCCGACTGTTCCGAATTTAATAAACTTCGCTTTATCCTTAATTCCCAATATGGTTGCAACCTTAAAAGTCGCTACCATTTCTTTTGTATTAAATTTTGATTTTTCCTGTGTACGCGAGGCAAATTCCAATGGAACTTCAACCACTCTTTTAGAATTTTTAATTGCTTGATAAAGTAGATCAACTTTATGGGCAAATCGACCCGGTTCCATAAGATTATCCAAGTCAATCTTTTCCAAGACTCCTTTAACCCGCGTAAGCCTAAAACCGGTGGTTAAATCATGAATTTTAGGTTTTACCAGAACAATCCGTATGAAAAGATTACCAAAAAAACTAACGGCTTTTCTGAATAATGCCCATTCTTTAGGAATCGAACCGCCGGGAACATAACGACTACCAATTACATAATCGGCTCCGTTTAAATATGCCTCAACCATTGGTTTTACAAATTTGGGAGGGTGCTGGAAGTCGGCATCCATTTCCATAACCGCATCCGCATTCAATTCCTTCGCTGCGTATTTAAAACCGTTAATATACGCCCAACCCAGTCCTGACTTATCACCCTGCTGAATTACATGTACATTATTTCTTGTTTTAGAAGCTTTTTCTACAATTTCATAAGTTCCATCTTTTGAATGATTATCGACTACCAAAAGATGTACTTCGGCCTGAATTTTCGGAAATTCCTTATCGACTAGTTCATCGATCATCCGTCCGATATTTTCCGCCTCGTTCCAGGCAGGCATAACTATAACAATTTTTTCCATCACTTAAATCGTAACAGAAAGTCTTAAAGCAAAACAAGAGGCGTTGCACCTTAGAGGTGAAATAGATTTACACCTTGGAGTTATTCATAACGAATTGCTTCTATAGGTGGAAGTTTGGCGGCGCGACGGGCAGGAAACACACCAAAAAATACTCCTATCGCAGATGAAACTACAAACGAAATTATAACAGCCAATAAATTAATCGATGCCGGGAAAAAAACCCGTATACCTAAAACTATCAGGCTTGCCAAAAATAATCCTAAAATTCCACCGAACAAGGAAAGAAGCAAAGACTCAGTCAGGAATTGCTTTAGTATATCATTCTCTGTAGCACCCACTGCTCTTCTAATCCCAACTTCTTTTGTTCTTTCAGTTACAGTTGCATACATAATGTTCATTATCCCAATTCCGCCAACTATCAATGAAATTGAGCCAATCGCTAATAGTATTCCATTCACAATATTAAAGATCTGATTTACGGTTGAGAGAATTTCTGTTTGTTCAGTAACTGTAAAATCATCTTTGTTATAACGCCGCAGAAGGATATCATTAGCTTTTTCTTTAATTAGATCGACCTCGTTTTCGTCAGTTGTTCCTAAATATAATGTAAAAAATGTTTCATCCGGATTTAGCGTACCAAAAGTAGTTTTATAAGGTAGAACAGCAGCATTATCTTGCTGTTGATCTCCCTTTTTCTTATAAACACCAATAACTTTATATCTTTGTTCGGAAATCCTTATGGTCTTGCCAACGGCATCTTCCGGTTTATCAAAAAGTCCATCAGCCAAACCCTCTCCCAATACCACTTTCTTAGCTCTGGTTGATACATCTCCATCTGAAAAAATTTCGCCTTCAAGTAAGTCCAAATTAAGTAGTTTGAAAGAATCAGCGTTTGAGCCCATCACATAGCCGAGTTTACGACCACTTTCGGTTTCAATTACAAGACTTTTCATAAAAAGCGGTACTACATACTCTGCTTCGTTAATTTTACTTAAGCTTATTAAATCCTTTTCATCAAAACTTGCACCTCCGGCAAACCCCGCACCAAAATTAGAAATACCTCCATCGTCTTCTCCAGCAATATTTCCGGGAAAAATTATTATTAAGTTTGCGCCCAAACTCTCAAATTGCTGTGCCAAATAATTTTTCAACCCTAGTCCTAATGCAATCAACAAAACTACCGATAATACACCTATCATTATTCCTAATGAAGTTAACAAAGTTCTTACTTTATTCCTTCTAAAATCTTCAATTGCGGATTTTATTAAATGCAACCAACCGTTTTGAATTTTCATTTTTTATAAGTACTTGTTTACAATACGTCCATCTCTTATATAAATTTGTCTTTTAGTTTTTACTGCAATATCGTGCTCATGTGTAACTAAAATAACCGTCACGCCAAATTCTTTATTTAATCCTTTAAGAATATCTATTATTTCATCACCGGTTTTACTGTCCAAATTACCCGTAGGTTCATCGGCAAGAATTATTTTTGGTCGCATGATTAAAGCTCTTGCAATTGCAACCCTTTGTTGTTGCCCACCTGAAATTTTATTAGGAAAAAAATTGCGTCTATCGTAGATTCCAAATCGTTGTAAAAGCTCATCCGCTCGAGTTGCTGGGTCAAAATCTAAGTTCTCTTTTGCGTACTTTGTGGGTAGGAGAATATTTTCAAAAACTGTAAAACGGTTTATTAAGTTAAATGACTGAAAAACAAAACCGACTGTTTTATTTCTAATTTTTGATAGCTGACTATCGTCCAACTTCGAAACATCTTTCTCATCCATCATTACTTTACCGGAAGTTGGCTGTTCAAGAAGCCCGATAATGTGCATCAGTGTGGATTTGCCACTACCTGAAGAGCCGAGAATTCCTATAAACTCTTTTTCTTTTATTGTGAGGCTGATATCATCTACTGCTTTAACTTCTTCACTACCCAAAAAGTAGGACTTAGATACATTTTGAAGCTTAATCATATACTACGTCACCTTCTTTAATTTTGTCGCTGTTAATTTCAACCTTTTCTTCTCCTTCTAAACCCGTTTCTATGAACGTTTTATTTTTAGGACTAGACAACCTAAGATATTTTCCGGAGTTATCAGAGTTTATAAATTCGGGTGGCAGAAACAACACGTTTTCCTTTTCAGTCAAGATAAACTTTGCATCGCCGGACATTCCGATACGAATCTTTTTAATGTCAACACTTGTTAATCTCACTTTAACTTCATAAACGGTTCCGACTTCGCCAGTCTTCGGAGTGTAACTAATATATGAGATTTCACCTTGCAATTCTTCTTCCGGAAAAGAATCCAGTATAATATTTACTGCCTGACTAAGTTTAAGCTCGGTTACTTCTGTCTGATCCGCACTGACAGTAAAGTAAATTGAATTGGGATTAACGATTTCTATTTGCGATTCTGTAAGGGTCGTATTTATACCGTTGAAAGGATGTGTAATACTTGTTACCACTCCATCAAACGGAGCTTTTAGTGACAAATTTGATAAATTTTCCTGGGCAATAACAAATGCCCTATATGCTTTATCTCTGTTTGTTTCCGCGACCACCCTTGTTTCACGCTGGGTAAAACTTTCATCTTTATCATGTCCCTGAACATCATCGTAAGTCTTATCGAGTGATGTATCATATCGTCTCAAATCTGCCTCTGCCTGAAGGTATGTTTGATTTGCGTTTGTCGAATCTAATTTTGCTAAGACATCACCTTTTTTAACTTCCTGACCCTCGACTACACCAACATAATCCAGCTCACCCGAATAAAGAAAGTTAAGGTTTGCGTGTTCGCTTGCAATTATTTCTCCCGATAAAATCAATTCTTCACGTACACTACCTCTATATACTCTCGAAGTCTTAACCTCGCCGTTTCTTTTTGAAGTAAAATATCTATAGCCAACAATTCCCGCAACGAGAATTATTAATAAAATAATAATTCTCCTCCGGATCTTAAATAATCTTTTAATAAAACTTGCTTTATTTTCAGTTTCCATAATTAATCATTATAAAAACACCATAATAAGAAAGCCAGTTGGGGCAATCCATAAAATACTATTCAATAAAAACATACCTAAGTTCAGCTGATATTCACCATTGTCTTGCAAGAAAAAGGGGAATATTTTTCCGTTCCTTATTAACTCTTGAGCGGTTATTCTGTTTTCAATCAATGGTGAATATCTGTATTTGTAATAATAGGTTGGATTCAGAAGTAGCTTTTGATCTTTAATATTTTTCATATTTATTTTGAATTTTGCATACGGGGCAGGAAAACCCGCATAATAACCGCAATCGACAAAATCTCCCAATGCACCGCATCCTAAACTTAAAACAATATAAGAGGACAGAATTGAAAACCCGAAAGAGATAAATAAGGTAATTGATAAAAGTATTGTCTTTTTGTATTTTAACAAAAATGAACTTAATTTATTCATAACGTCCTCTGTTATAATAAGATTATACTCGAGTATATGTTTAAAACTCCAAATTTCCAAAAAGCCAAGACTCCAAGTAATCTAAAAGTATCAAATATAAAAGCTGCTCCGCAGGATTTAGAGGAAAGATTTAATCAATTTTTTGAAAGGGTGATCAAATTATGTAAAAAATGCCCCATTAATGCAACAACTTCTCGAATTATTTCCCAACTTATTGGTTGTGGCGGATCAATACCCGCTAATTACGCGGAGGCAAGTGAAGCGATGAGTAAAAAAGATTTTGTCAAATCAATTAAGATTATTAGAAAGGAGTCTAAAGAATCAATAGTTTGGCTTCGAGGATTAAAATTGGTTGTGGAATTCGATGATTCAGAATTTGATGCACTTATACAAGAAGCGACAGAATTCATCTATATTCTTACAAGCATTTTAAAAAAGACAGATAAGAAGTAAAATCTGTTTTGACAATTTTTATTTTATATTTGCTTGGTATTTTGGAGTTTTTGATTTTTGGAGTTTTATGAATATGAAAATTGATATATTGACCCTATTTCCGGAAATGTTTAGCGGGCCTTTTGCTGGTTCCATGTTGAAAAGGGCACAAGACGAAGGATTGGTTGAAATTAATATTCATAATCTTCGAGACTGGTCAGCAGATAAACATAAAACAGTTGATGATAAACCATTCGGTGGCGGACCTGGAATGATAATCCGCGTCGACATAGTCGACCGTGCTCTCGCTGAAATCAAGCGAAAAGCGAAAAGCGAAAAGCGAAAAATAATTTTACTTAGCGCTAAAGGAAAAAAATATAACCAACAAAAAGCACAGGAATTTTCGAAATTGAAGCATTTGATTCTGATTGCGGGACACTACGAAGGAGTTGACGAAAGAGTTTCAGAAAATCTTGTCGATGAAGAAATTTCAATTGGAAACTATGTCCTTACGGGTGGAGAACTCCCCGCAATGGTAATTGTGGATTCGGTAGTTCGCCTTATTCCCAACGTGCTTGGCAATCCTCAATCTCTCGATCAAGAGTCTTTCTCACCAGTCACTAATACCGAGTATCCTCAATATACCCGTCCTGAGAATTATAAAGGTTGGAAAGTTCCCGAAATCCTTCTCTCCGGTAATCACAAAGAAATAGAAAAGTGGAAAAGAGAGCAAAGTTTTATAATCGGAAAAGAAGAATTAGGCTTTTCAATACCTAAAATTAGGGAATCTGTAACCAAAGTTATAAAAAATTTCTAATAATTTATAAAACAGGTCTTTAGATTCTTTTTTCAAGACGATATTTTCAAAATTTTGGATCTCATCAAGCTTGGCTTTATATTCATAATAAGTATCAGCTTTTACGGTTATCTCCGTCGCACCGGGACTTTGAAGAATTGAAAACCTACCTTCTGTATCTGTAACTATGCGTTTGGCATCGATTGAAATTTCTGCATTCTTAACCGGTAGTTCTATCTCGTTCATTATTCTTCCATTTAGGGTTTTCGGTTGATAATATGAGCTTAATACAAAAACCGCAGGTTTCTCGCTACCATTTTCAAACCATAAAGCGGTTGAACCGTGGCTGGCTGTCCAATAATTGATCCCAATTAAATTTTGACTTTTTGATAATAGATTCAGAGCTTGTTCCAGCCATTGGGCTTGAGCATCATTGGTCATGTAACCATGAATATCAGGTATGGGTACTCCCATCTCTCCTAAAATAACCTTACCCCCGCTTAAGTTCGCCAGTTCTTCAATATCCATTGCTAATTGTTCAGGGGTCTTTACATAATGGTCAACAGAAACAATTCCTCCCAAAGCACTAGTTGTTTCTTTATCCATAACAAGTTTCGCAACATCACCATTCATTGAAAAGTAACCGACTTTGACATTTTTTCCGATCTTTGCAAAAGCATCCGTGGAAATTTTATATTCTGCTAGCAGAAATTCCCTAAAGCCTTGGGTGTCCCCTGTTGTTCGCGGGTCACCCGGTCCTCCATTCTCACATTCAGGACAAGGTGTAAAAATGTCTCCGTCTTCAAAAAGTTGAGGATTATTTGTTATAAAATCATTTATTCCTTGCCGGTGAGCTTCCTTCGAAATCTTTCCATAACCAAACCAGCCTTCCCAACCTGACATATTTCCCCTGAACCAGACCTTAATACCGTATTTTCGGGCCGCACTTATCCATTCCTCCAAAACCGGTAAAAATTCCTTATCATATGGTGTGGCTATTGCTACATGAGTAGCTCCAATCTCGGTAATCTTTTTAACCTGCGGGTCAATTAACCCTTCAAGTCTTGTATCAAAAATCATCTGACGTGCCAGGTCGCGGGAAAGCTTCATTGTATCTACTGATTGAACATCCCAATAAGGATTTTGATTCGCCGCTAAAATACTGCTTGGTCTTAATAGACTAAATATGGTTAGTAATAATATTAAAACTATTTTCATAATGATACTTGAAATTAGTTAATGGAAAATAGAAATTAGTATTAGAAAATAGACATTAGAAATGAGCAATTATCTCTGATTTCTACTTTCTAGTTTCCTTAACTATTTTCTGATTTCTAATAACTATTTTCTAAGTTACTTTAATTTACCAAGTATCGGTTTGGTAATAACACTAACACGATATTCCGGTTTTAATTGATATATATCAGCAAAAGGATAATGATCAACTAATTCAAAATTCTTAAACCCTTGGGCATCTTGAATTTCTCTGAAGGTAAGATCATTCACATCATGCGTACGAAGCACAATCCAACTTGCCCACTTGTCCGGATCTTCCACTGCATAATCCCAATACGCACCAGTTCCTTCGTGTATAAACTTCTTCATTGGTAGACCCGAAGAAAATATTACAGCATCATGCGATGCTGCTGAAATTAAGATATATCCTTCTTTACTTTTGGTATTTTCTCTTAGCCAACCGCTGACTTCTGATACGTTTTTTTGGCTAGCGCCATACAAAGCATCATCAATCGTTACGGCATCGTAACTAATAAAAGAAAAAAATGAAATCAAAAAGAATAATCCCAATAAAACCCAACGGTAATTTTTAGATCTATCAACAATGTAACCAAAAGCAATTGCAAGAGTTGGAACCATCATTAGACCGTATCGGACGTTAAACCAAGTATTACCTATAATTTCGGGTAAAAACAAGACAGAATGTCCCAAATATAAAGCCAGAATATTAAAAACAAATGGAGCAAAAAGTGCAATAGAAGCTATTCTTACACAATAATCTATTTTCCTATCAAACCACAAAACTACTAAGCCTATTAATCCTACGATTGCCGGATAAGTATAAGAATTGTACATCATGGCAAAAAGATACGTTTTTAATGAAAGATAAAAATTCCCTATGGTAGGGAGTTCTCCCGCTGCCTTGAGTTGAGCTTGTTGTGCATGTGCAGAATACGGACCAAATATAAAATAAAGAGGGTCGTTAAAAATTAATAGATTCCACAGAAACCATAAAAATATTCCAAACCCTGCTAGGGTAGCAAAAAGAATCAAGTTTCCTTCTATTGCATGGATTTTTCTTTTCTTGAGTACTATCGCACCTATCAGTAATGCAGCAATCGCAAAAAGAAACCATCCGTCATACCTGGTTATAGTTGCGAGCATTATCCAAAAAGCTGATTTCACTAGATTTATTATTTTCTCGTCTTTAGCCCATACGATTAAGTAATATACCCCGGCGGTCATTGTGGCCAATAGCAGAAGCTCCGTCATTGCCGTGGAGGTTAAATATAAAGTATTAATATTGCTGGCCATAACTCCGACACCGACGATTTGCCCTAAAATACCGACATTGTATCTTTTTAGAAACAGATACACTAAATACCCCGTTGCAACAAAACTAAGCATTGATACCAAAGCACCCGATAAACCCGTATGCCAGAAAAAATCACTCCATATAGTCGGAATCATTAAGACGTGAGGCAACGGAAGCCAAACGGAGCCAAGTTGTGCAATACCGGGTTTTAGACCTTCAACCACTCGTCTTCCAATATCTAAATGGCTTCGCGCATCATTATATTTTAAACCTAAGCCATTAGTGTAATAAAACATAAATGAGAATAAGGCTACCAGGGTTAATATTGTGATAACACCAATATCCATGTGTTCTTTTAGAAAGTCTTGCACTTTGGCAAGAAAATTTTTCGAAATGGTTATTTCAAATGTCGAAATAGTTTGTAGTTTATGCATTTTGTTACTAAAATAATCCCATATTTTTTGCGGTAGTTCGAAATTTATCTGCCAGTGAAAAAGCAATCCTGATATTTTTCCATGAACCTTGTGTTTTTAACACCAGCTCAACTTCATTTTCTTGCTTAAAAGTATATATATGAACCAAAGTGGCAGCTGTCACCGACACCAAAACAGAAGTCAACAGAAAGAAGTACTGAACAGGTGTCAAGAGGTCACCAAGATACCTGTTATAAAAATAAGACTTGGTGCCCTTGCTAACCAAGTAATCAAGGTTTCTTTCGTATGTATATTTTTCTTCATGACCGGATAAAAGCGAAAGATTTCCGGTTTCGATTTTCGGGGGATTCGCACTCGACGTCAACGCGCCTAAAGTATTTATTAAGAAAGAATATACAAAAGCCATAAAAACCATTAGTAAAAATAATTTATCCCGTCTAAATTTTTCCAAAGCTACTGCAAGAAAGACCGATATTGCAGCATATGCAGGTATCAGGTATCGCGATCCAAAAGCCCATCCACCCCAAGGATCACCCCACATTGAATAAATCATTAAGTTTGTACCTGCAATAGCCACCAATAAAGCGGCGGTTTTCTTTTTGCGGGTAAGCTCGAAAACACCTACGATTGAGAACAGGATTAATGGTGCAAAATTTAATATTCCTCTGTCTGGACTAATCAAATGAATATATATACCATTTAATAGATTCCGCGTCTTAAAAAATTCATACGGATTACGTATCTCATAACTGGAAGGTTCTACGACTTCTTCCTTTCCGAGATTACCAAAACGATCAGGCAAAGCGTGGACGTTAATTTCTCTTATATGCTCAACTGTACCCGCTAATGTAAAGGCTGATCCGTATGCCTTTTCGTTGTACCTGGCAAAGATAATAATCGGGATTATTATTCCTAAAACGGCAACTGCTTTCCAGATGCTTATTTGGAGCTTGTGTCCTAAAATATCGGAGTAATGTTTGACGTATCTTGAAAGCATAAATATCATCAATGGCAGCATTAAAAAAATATTCGGATAATCCACTAAAATTCCAATTCCAAACAAAAACCATACCAAAATATCATTTAAAATATGCTCTCTTTTAAGTAGCAAATACACACTTGTTAATATTAAAAAGGTAGATATATGATGCTGGTATAAATTAACAGCATAAGCATAAGCCGGTGATGCAAATAGGAAAGCAAAAGCTGCCAGGGTAGAAGTCTGTTCACTGGTAGAAAAACGCAAGGCAATCTTTTTTACTAACAATGCGTTTAATATCGCAAAAACCGATATCACAAAAAATGTTCCGACTTGCGCAACCCCAAAAATTTTTCCAAGTAAGTATCCCGGTATGGTAATTAGCGATACTCCAGGAGCAAAAAGAGAAACATATTTGCCATTTTTTAAACCCAGATCGGGCAAAGCAAAGCGCGCTACGTCCAGCGAAAAAAATACCGATCTATCCTCAACGAGCGAGTATAACAAGGCAAACCTCCCTCTTTCAGGCGAAAGTTCAAATGGTCCTTCTTCGCTCCAAATACCACTTGCCAATTCGGAAGCATTAGGATTACCATTTATTCCCCTAAGGCTAAGAATTAAAAATATCGCACAAAACAGGATAAAGACAATATTTTTGTAAAACAACTTCATAATAATGCCCCTTTAATTTTTAAATTAAACCCATGACTTCTTGTAATATATCTTTTGAGCCGTAGGTAAAAGGCATAATAATTTTCGTGTTCAAGCACAAATTTTTTCAAATAATACAAAGATTTCCACCAATATTTTATAAATTTGTTTTTTGTAAAATACAGGTCATATTGTTGGTCTTTATACGGAGTAAATTCCTTTTTTAAAGTACTATCGCCTCTTCCAAACCAAAAATTTTCTACTCCATCACTTTGTAGTTTATTCAATAATTTATAAAGCAAGATTTTCCCCGGTAGTAAATGCTTAAAATCCGGGTGATAAGCCGTCCAAACACCAAGATAGTTTTTCTTCCAAACAAAACCTGCTGCATAAATAATCGGATTATTTTTATATGATAAAAGATGGATAAGGAAATTTTCTGGCATTAATTTTTTGCACTTTTTAAGTAATAATTGTGAATATTTATCGGAAAATGTTGCTTTTCCTTTTTGCGCTTTTGAACTTATTAGATCCAAGTTAATAACCGTATGCGGCTTTTTTGAATCATGCTCATATTTAAGATCATTTTCAAACCTTTTATACCTATTTAGAATTTTGCTTTTTTGTTTTTTAGACAAGAACCTTAAAGGGTTGGGGTTAATAACGATATACGGCGTCACGCCCGACCTCAATGCAAAAAAATTGTCCGAATTTTTCACTATTGGATCAAGCATATACTCGTCTAATTCCGCAAGGTATAAATTTCCATATCGACTGAGAGTGTCAAATAATATGCTAACTGTTTTATTTCCACGCTTTTTTACTAACAGAGTAGATTTATCGAGATATTTTCCCCCAGGACTGGCAAACACCCTGACTCCGTAATGCGAAATTGAAACCAGTGGAAAAATCGCCTCAACTTCTTTCTGCCTTTCGAGGGTAAATATAAAAAATTTACCGATTTTAAATACCTCAAGGCAAACCTTAAACCATTCAAGACTATTAAACGGATGTGCAAATTCGGAATGATTCCAAAGCAATTTCCATTGGGTTATCAGATCCTTATCCAACTTATTGTACAGTTTTACCTTTTGATTTTTCATAATTTTTCAATTAAAAACCGAGTAGTAAAATTCTTTTGGATCTTCATAACCTTTTACACGAGAAAGTAGCTCCGTCTGGCTTTTATAACCTACGATCAACTCTTTTTTCTTTTTAGTATTTTTATTAAAAATATACTGCTCCAATTTATGATTAACTTTAAATTTCAAAAATTCCGCATTTTTTGTAACATACGGGAAATCTCGCCAATAAACCAGATTTTTAAATAAGTTACTACAGGCATCACGGACAATCAGATGATCAACATGACCTCCATTACCGATAGGACAAAATATTAAAGTATTCCTTGTCGAACTAACTGTCTTAACTAATCTTTTTTTAATTATTTTTACAGTACCCACATCTTGTTTGGAAATATAACCAGATATCACATGAAGCCTGTATGTCGGGTAAATATGAAGTACTTCTGGAAAGATTTTACCCAATAATTCAATATTCCGTTTTTTACCTAATATTTTCTTTCTGAACAAAGCATCCACCAATTTCAAATTTGTCTTTTTTATATCTAGCCTAGTTAAAACTTTATCATCTTCTTGTCTTCTGGCTGAATAAAAACTCTCCAAATCTTTAAAACCACTTTTTTTAATAATGGCGCGTCCGCTTAAAGTAATTGGACGTGAAGCATTTGTGAATACATTTATAACCTCAATGGGAACTTTACCCGACAGATAAGATATCAATCCTCCCGCAGATAATATTGCATCGTCGAGATGCGGAGATATAAAAATACACCTAGTTTTATTTTTGATTATTCTTTCAACGAAAGGGTCAAAACTCTGTTGATTATCCAAACCCATTTCTACATTAACCACCTGATTAATATAATTTGCATATGATTTAAATATCTTTACCCAATTATATTTTTCTGCAAATTTGCGCGCAGATTTTCCTAATTTAATTCTCAACCTATTATCATTGAGTACTTCTAATATAGCTTTATTAAGTTTATGAACATTGAATGCGTCAACTTTGTAAGCTATGTTTTTTGGAATCCATGCAAGGCCATTAATATCAAAGCAGACAAGCGGCAGTCCGTAAGACATCGTTTCTAATGCAACTAAAGAGAATGTTTCATATCTGGAAGGTATTACTACTAAATACGCTTTCCTAAATAATTCATCTTTTTGTTTCCCTTCTACTCGACCCAATACTTCCACTTTCTTGTCCATACCAAGTTTTTTAATCAAGTTTATAAGATTTTTTTCCTCACTTTTTGTTCCGGAACCGACGATCACTAATTTCAATTTTGTTTCTGTTGCGAGCAAGGCATAAGCTGAAAGCAACAAGTCCAGTCCCTTTTGGTTTACTTCTATTCTTCCGACGAAAAGAATGTGGGATTTTGACTTTGTTTTTATCTCCCCAGGCATCAAAACTCCATTAGGAATTAAGTTAATGAAACTATTTTTATTGGATCGGGCTATGGTTTCATAAGTTATTTGATTTACCACAATAATATATTTATAAATTTTCAATCCGATTCTTTCGATCAAATCAAAAGGAAGTTTATATTTTCTCTTCATGTCAGTTCCTGCCAACATATGACAAAGTCCAACAACCGGTTTTTTAGTAAAAAGTGGCAAAAAAGAGACTGAAATAGGAGGAGTAAAACTTTCAATCCAAATGTCATATTCTTCTCTTAAAACTGAGAGCGGCAAATAAAGATGGAAAGCTAATTGCCCTAGTTTTGCGCCCATAAATTTTGGTCCGATATGTTTATACAATACTCCTTCAACCTTAGTGTCTTTTGCATTTTTATAATTCCCACAAATAAACATTACCTTATTGTTTTTAGCAAAACGTCTGGCTATTTCGAAGACCGCACGAGCTCCTCCACCGGCATAATATGGATTATTCGGCTCATCATAACTTGAAAAGATCATATTCATAATGAATTTATACTAACTTCTATTCTGCAAATAATTGTAAGCCGGTAAAAATTCTATCTTTTTCAGATAGTTATTAATTATCTTTTCAAACTGATATGTGGAATATTCCCAGGTGAAGTTTCTCGCCCATTTGTAGCTTTCTTCAGACAAATATGCACGGTAGCTCTCGTTGACAATTAGTTTATCCATAGCCTCGGCAAGAGTTTCGATTTCACGAACAGGAAAGAGAATTCCGGTTCTATTATTAATTACCGAATCGCGCAGACCTTTTATGTCAGATGCAATCACGGGGGTTCCGCAAGCATTAGCTTCGATAACAGTTATTCCCCACCCTTCAAATGATGAAGGTTGTATTGCTGTCCAACTTTGCGCAAAAAGCATTACCTTTGTTGCTTCGTCAACCCAACCGCTAAAAATAACATTATTTTCTATCTTCAATTTTTTAACTAATTTTGTCAGCATAGGAAAACTTTCTCCAAAACCGGCAATTGTCAATTTGCTCGTGGGGTACTTATTGCAGATTTTGGCAAAGGCAGTAATTGCAACATCAATATTTTTCCAAGGCATCAAGCGACCCAAGTAAACAAAAGAAGGGTATGGTGTTTTAGGTTTTGGCTCATAAGAACTGAGATCTATTGCCGGAGTAACTATATCGATATTTTCAGACTTTGCCCATCCGTGCCCGATAATATCCTCTTTTGAAGAATTTGAAATTGTAATTATCGGGCAATTTCTATAAAGAACAGGCATCAACTTTGATTCAAGAAAAACTGCTATTTGCGAAAGTGGAAACTTTAAATGCTTGCGAAAGACTTCTTGATGCACATGATGAATAATAAGAATTTTTGGAATACCGACATAAAGGGGGGTGAAAAATGGAATACCGTTCTCGCAATCGATAACCAAATCATATTTGCCTCTTAGTTTTAAAATATAATATATTAATGCTATGGGGTACATAGTATAAAAACCTCCCCGTCTTATTACATTTATACCGTTTACTTTCCCGTTTCGCTTCGACTTGCCATCCCAACCACAAAATAACGTAACGCTATTGCCTTGTTTTACCAAGCGTTTAGCTATTTCATGTACATACACTTCCGCTCCCCCTGCCCAAATATGTTTGTTATCTCTCCAGTTAAAAATTAATATATTGTATTTACCGATACTTGCTTTCTTGCTACTTGGTAAGTTTGTGAAAAGTTCTACCACCTCTAGCAGATTTTTGGTAAGGAAAAATTTAATTGATCCCATCAGAAATATGCCATAAGTTAAAAATTTAAAAAGAATATCTACAGGTAGAAACTTGCGATAGTCAAGATGTTCATTATCAACCGTAGCTAAATGAAGTCCGTGTTCCGTTTTCTCCCAGTAATGGGGTTTTATAACTAGTTGATAAATCGCAATACTCGCAGAAACGGAAGCCATTGCCCAATAAAAGGGAATAAAAAATACATACTTAACTAGATGCCACAAATTTCTCTTTGCGCTACCCAGCATGTAATTATAAAAATACATAAAATTACCGAAAACCAGGCAAAATACTGCAATGTAATAAACAGGAGCCGGATATAAACTCTCAATGGTCGGAGCAACGATGGGCCCCAAAATAAAGTAAGATAAGGTCATCAGCCACAAAATAGGATTTATAACCATGAATATCATCCTCATACCGATTATTAGTTGAAAAATAAATGCGTAAACCCCGAAATCGCTTACAAAAACAATAGGATTTCTTGTATGAACTAAATAAGTTTGAATATAGCCTTTAATCCAACGAGAGCGTTGTTTAAGCCAACTTTTGGGTTTGCTATTAGCCTCTTCATACGTAGTGGAATCTATTATTGAGGTCTTAAATCCTGCTTTAAAGATGCGGGTACCCAGATCGCAATCTTCAGTGACATTAAAAGGATCCCAGCCACCAAGTTCTCTCAAAATATCGACTTTAAAATGATTACTGGTACCGCCCAATGGAATGGGTGCTTCAATTGATTGAAGTCCAGGTAGAATCAGGTCGAACCATAAAGAATATTCTGCAGTAAATAGTTGAGTAAGTAAATTTTGATCGGAGTTGTAATAGTTCAGTTTTGATTGCAAACATACAACATTATCTTCTGCGCTTGCAAATACAAGATAAGCTTTTTTCAGCTGCATTGGATCCGGTTTATCCTCTGCATCATAAACCACTAAGAATTTACCTTTTGCATACGCCAATCCCAGATTACATGCTTTAGGTTTTGTTTTCGGTAGAGAATCAGGAACGACTATAATTCTGAAATAGGAAGGTAACGACATAGATTGTGCTACATCAAGCGTTTCCCGGTCATCCTCTTCAAGAAGTAAAATAATATCAAGTTTATCTTTTGGCCAATCAATTTTTTCTATGGCCTCGATAAACTGAGGCAAAACGCTTGCTTCCTTATAAAAAGGGCACAGTACTGAATAAATGGGAAGTTCAGACTCATCAATTTGTTTAAAGTCTTTTTTTCTGAAAGTATATTCGTGCGGGGTGTGCAAACTTCGTTGAAGAATGTAAAAAGTAAATACCAAGTCAATGAAATACGCACTGGTAAGTACTGCAATCAATATAATTGCGCTGAAACTTGGGCTAATTATAAAACCTATAAGTAGAGCAATGACAGATAGAAAAAGTAACACTTTCTGCCAATTAACAAAAGTTTCAAGCGCGGATTTGTTGACAGGAAGATTGTTATGAGTAATAAAACGCTTACCCTTATATATTAAGCCTGCTCCAATTGTTGTCCCCGGGACCTCCGGTTTGAGCAAAATAACTTTTTTATTGATTTTTACTTTATTAAAATTAAGCATAAAATTAACCACCATCGCACAAAAAAATTAACGGACAGTAAGTGGATATAGTATTATACTGGAGGCTTATTACCTTTTCAAACCTATGAGTAAAGAAAGGTTATATTATTTGCCAAGACCTTGTGCAACTAATTTATCAATCACTTGCTTGTATGTACTGAATTTAAAATCCAATTTTGTTTCGCTGTCTTCGACTTTTAAACCGCCGTACCTGGGATACCGGTATTCCGGAATATTATTTTTCCTCAAATATTCGTCCAATTTTATACTTTTTACCTTATTTTTCTCGCCTCTTGTCTTTTCAATTACCAAAGAAATAAGCTCGTATGGAGTTGTAGTGTCTGTTGTACTTGCATGATAAATTCCATATAAATTTCTTTTTATTATGACATCTATTGCATTACACACTTCATCAATAAAAGAAATTGAGATGTGTTGGTCGGAAAATAATGGGTACAATTCATTTCGGTCATGAAGACTGAGCGGTAACCCTATATAGTCAAGCCTGGCTTCATACGATGCTCTGACAGGGTATATAATTCTTAAAATTGATACCTGCTCTCCGAGAATATTTAATACTTCCCTTTCGGCTTCAGCTTTTGTATATCCATACCAGGTTAGTTTGGATAAATCTCTCTCGGGTTTATGATCTTCTCTATATGGACCCCGGTCTCTTTTTGAACCTGAAAATACCATATCTGTGGAAATATACACAAAATGTATCTTTTTTTCACTTGCTTTGACAGCTTCGGCTAAGTTTCTGGTACCTTCAACGTTAACCAGCCAACAGTCTCCATTTTTATTTCCCCTTTCTTTTTCTGCTGCCGAAACATCAGTATATGCGGCAAAATGTATTATTGCTTTAAAGTCATAACTGGCTAAAATTGCTTTTATTTCTGAAGGTTTGGTAATATCCATCTCAATTTGAGTTGGAGTATGGAAATTATTCTTGCTTTCTGAAATTTCCAAAAAGCGTGAGCCGACCAATCCCTCCGAACCTGTAACTAAAATTAATTCTCCCATATTTATCCATTCTTTGGTTCCCAAATTTCCTCTAAAACACAATTCCAGGGGTACTTGTACTCATCTTTGGAGTCAAAGATGTGTGATTGAAAGTTTACTACAATTACTTCAGGTTCGCTAAGTGCTTTCCAGCCATGCATTATTCCCAGTGGAATTTTCATTAACCTCGGACGCTGAACTCCTAAGAATATCTTGTTTACGTGACCAAATGTTTTCGATCCCTTTCTAATATCAACTAAAGAAACCTGAAGCTTCCCACGGGTTACGGTAAACTGATCAGTATGAATTTTGTGAAGATGCCAGCACTTAACTACGCCAAAATCTGTTGCACTTTGGTAACAATGTGTGGGAATGACGAATCCTTCATTTTTGACCCAAGGTTTACTCCAAAGCTCAATCACGTCACCCCTGCCATCAACTAATGGGTTTAATTCTTTTAAAATCACTCCCTCAATTGTGGGTGGCTTATAAATATTTTGAACCTGAAATACTCCTTTTCGTTCTTGTACTTTAAGCCATTCAATTGTAACTTTATCAGGATCCATGTTTATTTTTTATTACGCTTTCGTAAGCTATAACACTTTAACGACTCATTTTTGTCCAGTCTTTTCATATAATTTCTCTGCTTTTTTCTTCAGTGGTCTCCACCACCATTCATTCTCTTTATACCATTCTACAGTCTTTTGAAGATAGACATCAAAGTCATATTTTGGTTTCCAGCCAAGTTCACGCCTTATTTTAGTCGAATCAATTGCATACCTCCTATCATGTCCTGGTCTATCTTTAACGAACCTTAGGTATGATATATCATACTGAAAAATATTAAGAAGTTTTTTTGCAATTTGTAAATTGTTAATGTCTTTTGAAAGTCCGCTAAGCAGATATGTTTCTCCAACCTTTCCCTTTTTCACTACCAAATCAATCGCCGTACAGTGATCTTCGACGTTCAACCAATCCCTAACATACAATCCGTCTCCATATATTGGCAAAGGATTACCACCTATTAAATTAGTAATCATCCTTGGTATAAATTTTTCCGGATTCTGGTACGGTCCGTAATTATCGGCACAATTTGTGATACTTATTGGTAATCCATAGGTTTTGTTATAAACACGCACCAAATGATCAGCTCCGGCTTTGCTAGCCGAATATGGATTCCTTGGATTATATGCTATCTTTTCGTTAAATTTCTCCTTTGAATTCAACTTTAGATCACCGAAAACTTCATCAGTTGAGACATGGTGAAATCTTCTTATTTTATTTTTAACAGCTGCCTCGAGTAGTACCTGTGTGCCCAAGACGTTTGTTTTAACGAATATCGCGGGTTCTACTATTGAACGATCAACGTGGCTTTCGGCTGCAAAGTGAATAACATAATCAATCCCTTTCATTAGTTTGTGAACCAATCTACTGTTACAAATGTCGCCTTTAACAAATGCGTAATTTGGGTTATTTGAAAAATCTTTTATCGAGGATAAATGACCTGCATATGTTAGCTTGTCCAAATTAATAATTTTATCTTTGGGATATTTCTTTAGCCGATATCTAATAAAATTAGATCCTATGAATCCCGCTCCACCGGTTACAAGTAGTCTCATTTATTTTTTGCCTTTTGAGCCATATAATTACTGACTTCCAGTAGACTGTCAAAAGTACCCGCATCAGCCCACAGACCCTCGAACACTTTTACTTTTAGCTTGCCTTTCTTAAGGTACATATTGTTAAGATCAGTAATTTCTATTTCACCCCGAGCAGAAGGAGTTAAATTTTTAGCATATTCGACAACTCTGGAGTCAAATGTATATAAACCAACTACGGCATAATTACTTTTAGGTTTTTTCGGCTTCTCTTCAATAGATAAAACATTTCCTTTCTTATCAAATTCAACCACTCCAAATCTTTGTGGATCTGTAACTTTCTTGGCAAACACCATAGCTCCTGATTTGAAGGATTGAATCTCTTTTGAAAAACCATGGTTATCAAATATATTGTCACCCAAAATCATGGTTACATTATCGTTATCGAGAAAGTCTTTTCCAACTATGAATGCATCTGCCAAACCTCGGGGTTCATCCTGAATTGCAAAACTAAAACGAGCATCGAATTCTTTACCGGAGCCGAGTAAGTTTAAGAAATGTCCTGAATACAAAGGAGAAATAATAATCAATATATCCTTAATACCCGAGGAAACTAATGTTTGGATAGGATAATAGATCATTGGCCTGTCGTAAACGGGGAGAAGTTGTTTGCTGGTAATCTTAGTAAGGGGGCGAAGACGGGTTGCGTTACCGCCGGCCAAAATAATACCTTTCATGACACTTGCATAATATCAAATCTTCCGTACTATAGTCAAAAAATCTCTTTTCATAATATTTAATTGCCATATGAGGTATAATATTGAAACTTAAATGACGGCAGAACAAATTACACTTTCAACTCCTACACTTGAAAATAATGAAACTCCGTTAGAATTTAACATGACCGAATTGAGTGCTATGACACGAGAGGAACTGTTAAAAATAATAAACCCCAACACTCTACGGGAGCTAATGTTTTTTGATTTGAAGAAATATTTTACGATCTTCCAAGAAAGGGAAATGATTTTTCCGCCAGTTCTTAAAAATGTAGTACCACTATCTTCTATAATCGGCATAACAGCCGAACCTTAAGACTATTAATTCCATTATAGCCAAAATCTTAACCTTTTATATTCCCAATCGGTTTAAAAGAGGCAACAGGTTGGGAAATATCAGCTGTCGAAACCGCTGTAACTACTTCATCAATATCTTTATATGCAATGCCGGCCTCTTCCGCTAAACCTGAAAATGAGGCTGTTTTGACGTAAATCCCCCGTTTTTTCATTTTCATTTGAAGATCTTCGCCTCGAAGCATACTTTTCGCTTTCGTTCTACTCATGGTACGCCCTGAACCATGAGCGGTCGAACCGAAAGTCTTTTCCATTGCACCCCCGCTCCCCATTAATAGATATGAACCCGTTTCCATAGAGCCACCAATTATCACAGGTTGTCCGGGAAAAGATCTTGTCGCGCCCTTGCGATGTACCATAACACTACGAAATCGTGATTTGTGATTAGTGATTGGCCTGCCTGCATCGCTATGCGTAGCATTGCGGGCAGGCAATTTGTGCTCTTCTATTTTGGCTATATTATGAGCAACATCATAGACGAGATTCATTTCCAAATCCTGGGAACTTTTTCCAAAAACGCGAGAAAATACTTCACGTACTTTGTGAGATATCACTTGACGATTGCAAAAAGCGTTATTTGCAGCAGCTGCCATAGCGGAAAAATATCGTTTTCCCTCGGGAGAATCGATTGGAGCACAAGCAAGTTGCATATCAGGAACTTTAATTTCATATTTTTTCATTGCCGATTCAAAAGTATTTAGATAATCTGTTCCAACCTGATGCCCAAAACCCCGGCTTCCACAGTGTATCATCACTACAACTTGCCCATTTTCTAAAATTCCTAATTCGCTTGCGGTTTCTTTATCAAATATCGTTTCTACTCGCTGGACCTCAAGATAATGATTTCCTGAACCCAAAGTACCCAATTGGTTAATCCCCCGCTGAATTGCACGTTCCGAAACTGCATCCGGGTCGGCTCCTTTTATATTCCCTCCTTCCTCGATTTGTCGAAGATCCTCCTCCCAACCCAAACCTTTTTCAACTGCCCAAGCAGCACCTTTGACCATGACTTCCTTAAGTTCCTTTTTGGAAAGTCGTACTGCCCCTGCACTACCCACACCGGCAGGTACAGCATCAAAAAGCTCATTTACTATTCTTTCAATTAGAGGTCGGACCTCCTTTTCTGTCAAATTCGTTGTAAGAAGTCTCATACCGCAATTAATATCAAAGCCTATTCCTCCTGGAGAAATGATTCCCCTTTTTAAATCAAATGCTGCTACTCCTCCTATACTAAAACCATAACCCCAGTGGGCGTCAGGTAACATTATCGACGCCCCGATTATCCCCGGAAGTTGGGCAACATTAATCCCCTGTTTTATTGCACCATCGTCCATTTCCCTAAGCAAATTCTGAGTAGCTATAACTCGCAGAGGAACAAGCATACCTTTATCGTAAGATTTCGGAAGTTCCCAAATATCTTTTTCCAGTTCTTTGAATTTTTCAAGAAGCACTGCTTGCATTAAATACTAATTTTAGCAAAAATGAAACAAAGTTGCCCTAGTTAGTATGATATATCATACTAAAATCCTTCATTTTGTCATCATATATTATCAAATGTCTAAAACAACTTGACAATGCAAGATTTTGCTAGGCAACTTTTCAATTTTGAAAAGATGTTTCGTTACGGCTTTGACATCAACTCCTAACTTATGTTTTTGCCTATCAATTTTTTCTCCTCCAAGTTTACAATTTAAAGTCCACGATTTACCTTGTTTATTTACATCGCACAAAATTGTACTAAACAAAATCTGTTCGGTATCTTTCAAAAAAACCAATTCCTCCAGAAAAGAAGTCAGAAGATTTCCTAAGCTGTTGCGTTTAATATTTATTTCTTTAATCGACTGAGCTGTAATGGTAGTTAAGTCGACCATAACCGACTCGAGTGCAATACCGGCATTTTCAAATAATTCGGAAGGGTTTTTACCGAAAGCCTCATATGCGAGGTCAGCCGTAGCAATATCAGGAAGAAACTTGTAATTTTTTCTTAACTTTGCTCTTTGCACTTTTAATTTTGCACTTATTTAAGTGTGTTTGTCAGCAACCGATGAAGCACCCCAACTATCCGGTTTAGTTTTTGCTACAAACCCGTTTCCGTTAACCATGCCCACGACCTCGCGAATCATATCCCTTGTAGGCCCCAATGGTCCGACATCGATATGAATCTCGAGATCATATTTAGCAGGAGAAACCACTTTTCTAATTTCAGGTACTATTTTTTGAGCCGTTTCAAGACTCATCAAAGTTTCCGTATATATTTTATCTCTCAAAACCGGTGGATTCCCATTTCTTTTCTCTTTTCTCCAAAAATATCTTGCACCGCGACCTACTCTGTGGACTATGATCGCGGTTACAAAATCAACTTCGGACTTACCATTAGTCTTACGTGTTTGACTGTCAGTTCCTATTACCAATCTATAGAAACTCGATGGTTCCTCATCTACAAATGAAGATATCTCGGATATCATATCCGAGTTGCTAACAAGGCCTTTCGTGGGGCTTATAAAATGTCCGTTTTTATCAGTCATGGCCAAATTATACCCCAATTTACTTATTAGTAAAACATATTATTAATGTATTTTATTATCGATAGTGCTATAATTTTCGTGCTTGTGAAAAAGAAATTTCCAAAAATCAAAAAGGCGATAATCGCCGCGGCCGGATACGGTACTCGTTTCTTGCCTGCAACAAAAAATCAGCCTAAAGAAATGCTTCCTATTATAGATAAGCCAATTATTCACCACTTGGTCGATGAGTGCGTAAAGTCCGGCATAACTGAAATAATAATAGTAACAAGAGTGGGTCAGGGTATCATGGAGGATTATTTCGACAGCCATATTGAATTGGAACAACTTCTTGGTGTCAACGGCAAAGAAGAATTATTAAAGACTGTAAGAGAAATACCCCAAATGGCAAATTTTGTATACGTCAGGCAAAAGAAAAATTTGCCTTACGGAAACGGCACGCCACTTCTTTGTGCCGCCCCTTTAATTGATGACGACGAAGCTTTTGCCTACCTTTTCGGAGACGACATGGTTATATCGAAAACCCCCTGTTTAAAACAACTAATCAATGTTTATCAAAAAGAGAAATGTGATGGAGTTATCGCGTCTCAGAGAATTCCGTTATCGGAAACAAAAAAATACGGAATAGTTAAGTTCAAAAAGGGTACAAATCAGTTCGAAGGACTCATAGAAAAACCGGAACCCGAAAATGCACCATCGGACATGGCAGAATTTGGGCGTTTTATTTTAAACTACAAGACAATTAAAGAAATAAAGAAAAAACAGACCGGATTGGGTGGCGAGCTCTGGCTCGTCGATGCAATAACCAATGCATCAAGAAAAGGTGCAAAATTTTTAGTTCACGAAGTAGAAGGTACGTGGCTAACTACCGGGGATCCTTTAAACTACATGAAAACTCAAGTCACATATACTTTAAAGCGGTCGGATATAGGTAGCGAATTCTCAAAATTCCTCAAAACTCTTAAACTCCAAGAAGAAGGGTAAATACTAATACAAGTCCGACCACGGCAACAGCAATATATTCTAAAACAACTGAAAGGTTTAGATCATTATGCATATGATGATGGATTATTCCCCAACTTATATAACTTGCAGCTACGGCAACAACAATCGCTAACTGAAATACCATATCATATGAAAATATCCAAAAACCTACCAACCCTGCAAAAATAATCCCTAATAGAGGTAAATAGTGCCTTAAGTGGTGCGTTATTTTATTCATTTATTATAACTTTACAAAATTTTCCCTGCTCTTGCGATCAATAATATTGCTAAAATCATTCCCAAAAACGCCAGATGAGCAAATGTTCTGCCTCCGATTCTTGGAATTTTCCTTCTGGAAACAATAATCCCATCTGTAACCATAACCAGTAATAGTAAGGCTGTAGTCATGATAGAAATACTCTTTGTTGATTGAAATGGAGATATAAGAATTTTTAAGCCGCTTGCTTTTTCCATAGTCGGGCTCGTTTCTACAATTAATTTTTGTTCGGAAATACTCGGCTGAGGAGATACCAGAGCAATAAATGGTGCAGAAGTTGGAATTGGAGTGGATATTAGCGTGGGAATCGGTTTTGTCGGTGATATCGGTATTGAAGTTACTTCCGGTTTTGCCACTGCAACCGGAATTTGTGGGGTTGTATCAACCAGTTTCGTACCAAAAAATTGAACAATAATCGTAGTATCTACTCCATTAAGATCGCCTTCCACTACCGCTATACCGATCTCTTTATATTTACTCGATAACATGTTTTCCTTGTGAGAAGGTGAGGTCACCCACGCTTCAATTACATCATTGGGATTGGAAAAGTCCCGAGCTAAATTTTCACCGGCATATTTATATTTATAACCAACATCGGTAAAAAATTTCCATGGTTCTGTTCCATCAGGGGCAACATGCGCCCAGTAATCGTTCTCAAACATATGGGCACCCTTTGAGTTTGCAGCATTTGCCAGAATCGAACTATATTGTAATGCCGGCTGACCGGCTTCAGCTCTTTTTTGGTTTGTTAATCTGATAATTTCATCCGGAGGTATATTTGCGGCATAACCTAAAATTTTTATACCCGCCAAAGGAGCACTATGTAATAAAATCTGATACAAAAGTAAGAATAAAGATAAGAATAAAAGAGAAGATGTGTGGATTATTTTTGCCTTATGATTATTGGAATGGCTTGGGAAAAAATAATGAGTTACAAAATATATAGCTGTCATCTTTTAATCTTAATGCTATATACAAATGGTTTCAATACATGAAGTGAATCATTAAGTTCTTCTTGCAATTACTATTAATCTTTTAGTGTCTGCATACCCTGAACATGTATATAAAGTTAGTATTTCATCTTCCGTTGGAGCTATTACTTCTGTCTGGTTAGGATATACCTCTTTTATGTCTTGAACTTTATACGAATACCACACCGAGTTTGTAAAAATATATATCTTGTCATCTACTTTAATAAATTGAAGTGGTTTAAAAAGTCCTTCTCTAGCATGAGCAAATATTACTTGGTTTCCTTTTTCTCCGGGAACTCCTGATCCTTCACCCCAACCTGCCGTATCGGTAAAAACTTCCCAATAGCCGTTTATAATTTTGGCCTTTTTTACTACCAAATCAACCGAAATATTTGGAACAATAATTCTTTTCGGAACCTTACTTTCATCAACCTCCCCGTTTTGTAGAAGCTCAACTTTAACCGGTTCGTTTTCAAAAGTTGTGCTTTGAGGAATTTGTGATTGTTTTCTTCCAAAAAATAAAAGTATTCCTAAAAGAATCAGTGCCGAACCCAATGCAAGTCGTGGTATCGTAGGTTCTTTTTTAGCCATACGGGCATTATTTTACTCTCTTGGTTACCCTTGTGGCAAACTTACGAGGAAAAAATTCTCCTAAAATTATTTTACCTCCGAAGGTAATCAAAGTTAAGGCAAGCCAAAAGAAAATGCTTTGTGCTTGATCACTTGAAGTATCCGAAAGTCCGACAATTCCTGGTCCTCCTGCAGATACCGCAGCAGCTTCCGGAAGAATTTGACCTCCGCCCCCTCCTCCATCACCACCAATATCTTTTTTCTCTTCGCTTTTTGGATGTTCTTCCGGCCGATTCCCATCTGGAATTTCTTCTTCAATTGGGCAGCATTCTACTTTAACCTTCCCTAGGTTTACAAAATTTTTAATGAAAATTTCCAACTCTACGTTTCCTGTTTTTATAATTACATTCCCATCCGTATTTCCATTAGCCTCGTTTTCGCCGGTTAGCAAATCCCAAACAAAATAATTGCCAATATCAGCCGAAAAATTGGTAAAAACATTACTTAGATTATCCTGACTTACCGATATGTAATTCGTTGAGTAAAACCCATTACCAGCAATTTTTGCGATGAGATTGGGGTTTCCGGTTCTAACTTCAATATTACTTATGTTTAAGGGGTCATTAAGTAAATTAACTTTAGCCTTAATATCACCGGTTACTATCGTAACGCTTCCCGAAGTATTGTAATTTGCTTTATTAGAACCAGTCGAAGCGTATCCAATAATGTTATTTGTTATTCTGGCTGTTTGTTCACCTATTATATTTGTTTGATTTGTGGAATTTATATTAATTGAATTCTCCGATTCGGCGCCATTACCGCTGACATTAGCGATTGTCCCGGATTCGCAACACCCTGCTTCAACAATTAATGTATTAGTCGAATTTTCTATCGAAGTTACAGATGTCGCATCTCCTGTGGTTATATTTACATCTGAGTTTGTATTTAATGATGCTTCATTATTTCCTGTAGAAGCGCTTGTATCAATGTTATTGGATACTTGTGAATCGTTACTTTGAATAACATCTGTCTGTGTTTGTGTGGTTAGGTTTAACTCACTTTGCGAACCAGATCCATTGTCAGTTATAACAAGCTCAGTTGCATTAACACTAAATGCGAATACCCTTGATAACATTATGCTAATAACCAATAGATTGATTATAAAAAATTTAGATTTTCCAAACATAATAGCTTTTTGGAGCAGGTTAATTATTAACTTTGTAAAGCTTGATTTCTGTGGACAGAAGTTTTTAAAGCTAATCTTTTCTTTCTTATAATGTAAAATAATCCCATAAAAATTATGGGTGTAAAGAGTGCAAGGTTAATTCTTACAACTTTATTGCCGGCAGTAGCACTATTGCCACCATCGCCACCATCAGTACCCAAAATTGTCAGGGAATTTTCTTCTTCACTGGAATTAGTGCTACTATCAGTGTTAGATTTACCTTTTATAAATAATCCCAAAACACCCACTTGTTGGGAAGAACCCATATTCTGATCATTTGAATCATCGACTGTCTGAACTTGAACATTGCTTGATTGTTCAGAAGTAGACGCACCTCCTATACCGGAATTGCCGCTATTTACCTCTTTTGTTTGACCGGGTCCGTAAAAGTTTCCAAGCCAGCTCCCGAATACATTTACTACTGTTACAAACAGTTTACCACCGCCAACAATATTGTTGTTAACAAAATTCACGATATTTGCAACAATATTTGCATCGCCCGTTGCAATCGAAGAAGAACCTCCTGTATTCATATTCGCCCGGTTGCCACCAGTATCCGCGGTTAAGTTGATATTATTGACAATGTTTGCGTTATTAGTTTGATTTGTGGTGGAACTCGTTGTTTGTGATACATTTCCGGTATTATTTGATCCTGCTCCGTTTCCGGAATTAACCACAGTAATTTCTCCAAACTCATTAACAACGAACTCAAATCCACTTGAGCCTGCATAGTTTTGATCATCCGGTGAACCTACTATTTTTCCGACCCAACGCCCGGCTTCGTTTACTAAAACCAGCCACCAATTGCCTCCCACGATATTGGTATTTGCTACATTCAAAACCTGTGCAACGATGCTGGTATCCCCGGTTGAAACCGAATTTTCCCCATCTGTATTTTTATTAACATCATTATCACCCGTTTGAGCATCCATTATAAGGTTGTTTTGAATATCAACATTATTAAATTGGTAAGTATTATCATTCGTCGTCTGGTCAACATTTACTGTATTTGTCGAATCTGATCCATTTCCCACATTTGCTGCTGTTGTACTTGACGCACAACACGCCAAGATTGTCCCGTCGGGCAATATTATATCTCCGATCAAATCGCCGAAAATGTTAACTACGGCATATATGACGTTGCCTTCAATATTATTGTTAACCATATTTACAACACTGCCGGATACATTTGCATCTCCTGTTTGTATAGAATTATCTCCTCCCGTATTCATGCTCGTTTTATTATCTCCGGAGTCGGAAAGCAGGTTCATGTCATTTTGAATTAAAGCGTCGTTAGTCTGGAAGGTATTGTCCGTATTATCCAGATCAACATTAGCAGTATTAGTGGAGTCGGTACCGTTCCCTGTATTTTTGACGGTAGTAGAAGTCGGGGCGCAGCCCGAAACACAACTTGCATTTGCCAAATCAAGAATATAATCGCCCAGGTGGTCATCAGTTACATTAAATTCATATACTACTACTCCGTCCAAATTAGTATTAACGCTCGTCAATATCGTACCCGTTGTATTGGCATCTCCGGTCACAACAGTATTATCCCCGCCGGTATTTTTAGAAGCTGAATTATCCCCCGTTAGCGTTCTTTCATAAAGGTTGTTCCCAACATTAGCATCATTATTTTGGATAGTGTTAGTATCCTGGCTTAGATTAACCGAACCGGTGTTATTCGAACTTGTACCATTTCCCGAATTAGCTACTTGCAGTCCACCCGAACCGCCGGAGCTTACCGGACTAAGCGAGATATTGGAATTCGCGCTTGTCGAGATGTTGCCTATATTATCCGCGTCACCAGTATTTATAGTCGTTGATCCGGACTGTCCTTCCTGTGTCTGAGCACCGGTTGAAACTTGTGGTTTTGTGTAAGCAGAGCCGGAAGTCCCCGAACCGGAACTTTGGCCGGTTGAACCGGAGTTGGAAGTACTTTGCGAACTTTCCGACTGACTCGGCGCTATGGTTAGAATCGGCGTAGGTAACGCACTCGCTACAGTTGCGGGTGGAGTTGGAGCTGCAGGCGGAGTTGGCTCTGCAGGAGGTGTAGGTTCCGGCGGAGGTGTAATAGTACTTTCCGGTTCCGGCGGAGGTGTCGGGGCAGTAGGGGCCGTATATACAGTTGGCACGCTTTGCGCGAAAACAGAAAACATCGGATTCTGAACCACCATTAAAACTACGGTCAATATTCCTATTAATAGTTTGCCTAATATTTTATTATTTTTCTTATTTATCATAACTTTTGATAACTTATTAATAATTGTCGGAAAATTACCTTTCCGTCTGTGCCCGACAGGTCCTGTCAAAGGTTTGTTAACAATTCTTATTTCAATATTTTCAATTATTATTCTCAAGGCAGGTTATTTTTAATTTCTAATTATTATTTTTAATTTCTATTTTTTTCTCTCAGGTTGTAGGGTAGTCCACCGAAGTGCGGGTAGACTTACCCTACTTCCCAAAGAGTGATTAGCTTCCTAGTCCTACCAACCAACCCCATAGGGACCAGTTGAATCCGAAATCAAAATCCCATTCAAAATCCGGAAGTTCAGGAAGATCTAATCCACCACCCTCTGTCAAGACATTGGCGTTAGCCGTATTTTGGATCTCGACTAGGGTTGCGGCGTCTCCTGTTTCGATGGAAGGATCAACACCGGGGTCTCCGGTATTTTTCTTCACATCATTGTCTCCAGTATCAGCATCGGCATCAACATCGTTGCACGCCTTTTTGTGATACCCACCATAAGATAATTCACTTACAGTGTTACCTGGGTAAGGATAACCGTGCCCGCAAATATAAGCATTATTTTGGAATGCAACTTTCGCATCCAAAAGGGCTGCATTTATATCGTTGTCCGAATTGTATCCGTTCCCAGCAATTTTTGCGAGTACGTTCAATAAACAACCGCAGTTTAGGTCAGCTGAGTTAAAGTTGGCCATATTGTCTATTCCAACCCCAACTGATGCGTCACCAGTATCAATACCAACTGCTCCGCCAGTATTGTAATTGGCGTCGTTGTTACCGGTATCGGCGTCTGCATCGACTTTATTCCTGATATCTGCCAAGTTATCTTGAGTTAAGACGAGAGAACGTTTAAATGCTAAATTAATATCATTATCGCTGTCTGCACCGTTACCCAAAATTCTTAAAGATATCGAGCCATTGCCTCCACCACTACCAATTCTTGCTGAATTGGAATTGGCCTTATTTTCAATAAGAACCGTTGTGTCGGCGTCTCCTGTTTCAATGGAAACACTTCCTCCGGTATTGTAGTTGGCATCGTTATCACCTGTATCGGAATCGGCATCAACTTCGTTTTTGATCTTTGCATAATTAGTTTGGAATACGTCTGTTGAGTTCTCCAATTTCAAATTTGCAGTATTGTCGCTGTTGTAGCCATTTCCTGAAAGCTCCACATCTACATCAGTAGCGCAGCAACCTTCTATTTCTGCTACGTTACTGTTTGCGGTATTAGATATACCAACACCCGTAGATGCATCGCCGGTTTTAACGGATACCGAACCACCGGTATTGTAATTGGCGTCATTTCCGCCAGTATCGGCATCTGCATCAACATTATTACTAATGTTTGCTACATTATTCTGAACAACTGTGGTTGTTGTTTGTTGTGATAAATTGACATCATTATCTGAATCTGCTCCATTACCTGTAACAACCAAAGATGTGGATTGAGCCAAAACTGGCAAAGCGGTATTAAAAAGTATTGCACCAGCTGCGATAGCTGAAGCTACTTTTTTCTGAAAATCTGTCATAAATTTGTTTCACCCCCTTTCTTTGTGGTTCCCTTAGGTTTTGTTGAATTAAAACTCAACTTAACTTAGGGTGCACTTCACCTAAATTTATTGCCGTTTCTTAAAAAAGAAACGGAGGCGCCCCGATTCGACTCCCGCTTAATAGCGGGGTAGTTTAGTCAAACCGGAGAGCCTCCGTTTGCGGTCGGTCTCTCAATTTACTATATTAGATATAGCAAATCTTTCGGGGCAGTTCAACTCAAATAATGATATAGGTTATATATCTTACGAGTCTTTTATTATATATAACAATCTCAGATAGCTTTGTCAAGAGGTACTCTGAGTGATTTTGGTGACATTTGTTATATTTCAATTATGATTACATTAAATAATTATAGATTATTTAATATATTATTATGTAACCCTATTTTTAAGCAAAAGAGGTAGAACTTTACTTAATTATACTTTTGGTTTTTTTAATATTTCTTACCGTAATTTGGGTAACTAGTCCTTTTTGGATATATATTTCAACGCTACCGAAGGATTTTACACTTTTAAGAGCGCTTCTAATCTCAAGCATTAACGAATTTGAGATCTTTTGATTAGATAGATCTGTTTTCATTATTTAAGCTGTAGGGGAATTTCTTCTTTTGTGCCGTTAATTTCACCAACCCGAAGGATTAAATTATTATCAGATTCATTTATCGGAAATCCCAGTCTTGTATATTTAGTAGATATTGCCTGGACCTCAACTGGATCATTATGAATATCCGGTGCTAGCCATTCTTGATTCGGTTCAACTGAAAGTCGAACGTAATCTTTGGTATCCATATCGATTGCTTGTGTATATTCATTGGTTATTTTTAAAGTAATAATAAGAAAGGTTCTTCCTTTAACCGTTGTAGCTTTCTGGCCTTGAACAATGATTTGATCCATTAGCTCGGCTTTTTCAATTAAGTACTTTATAGTACCCAATTCATTTCCTTCAGCATCTCTTAAAGGAAATATATATTCCTTGTTAATATCCTGTGTTGCCTTTGCTTTCTCAACCTCAACTTTATTTGAACCCGATGAATTACTATCAGTCAAGCTAACAAATTTTGCTATTCCAAAAATAAACACAACAAAGAAAACTACTAATAATAAAGGCTTGATGAATTTCTTATAATTATTAACAGAACTTCTAAACTTATTATTTTGCGAAGCATCTGAATTTATACTATTCCTTTTTTCTTTTCTCTCCTTTATTTGAGTAATAAAAGAGTGCAGGTAAGCACTTAAAGTTAATTTTAACGAAGATATATATTCAACCAATTCATTATATTTTCCAAAAATCGATTGTTTTTCTATAACTGGAATTGATAAGGTTATTTGTCTTACTCCCATTTTATATGTTGTTTATTAAAAGAAAGTAGTCTATTAAATATCTGGGGCATTATAGACTGTGCTCGTATGTTAGCGGAGCTAAACTTTATTGTCAATATGATATTTAGTGACTACTTTTTTCTAACGAAGCATTCAATGAATGAATAAAATTCTCATTAATTACTGGCAAGTATAATGCCACGGTACATACTTGCAGTACCATGGTTTTGGAGAAGTTGTTGGTGTGGGTATTGGCGTTAAGGTAGGGATTAGAGTTGGATTGATCGTTTGGGTAGGTAATAAAGTCGGAACTTGTGTGGGAACTGGTGTATTTGTTGCTACCAAAGTTGGAATTGGCGTAAGCGTCGGAACTACCTGTTGACAACCTAAGGCGGCGCACAAATCGATGCGGCCATAATTCCAATAGCCGCTCGTTCCCGGTAGTTTGACGCTTGTGGTTTCAATCTTTTCTCTTACCTGACTATTAGTAAAACTTGGATTTTGCGATATAACAAGTGCTGCTAATCCAGATACAAAAGGGGTTGACATCGAGGTTCCGGATAAATATTCATAACCATTTTTATAAGTCGATATAATCGATACTCCCGGAGCAGCAACATCAACCCAAGTACCATAATTACTAAATGACGCTTTTGCATCATTACTACTTGTTGCCGCAACTGCCATCACCTTCTGAAAATAAGCGGGGTAAAAAGGTTTACTAGTTCCGGAATTACCTGAAGCAGCTGTTATCAAAACTCCTTTAGACCAGGCATAATTAACAGCATTTTCCAAAGTAGACGAATATGAAGTTCCCCCCAAAGACAGGTTGATAATTTCTGCCCCATTGTCTACTGCCCATATTATTCCATTAGTTATCCACGAATAATAACCACGCCCTGTATCATCCAAAACCTTTATCGACATAATTCTGGAATTCCAGGAAACACCTGCAATCCCTAAATTATTATTTGTAACAGCTGCAGCAATTCCCGCCACATGGGTGCCGTGACCATCAGGATCTGTAGTTTGACCACTCGGACAGTTTGTCAAAGTACAGTTAACAGAAAACCCTATCTTGCTTTGAAGATCGGGGTGGTTATAGTTAACTCCTGTATCGACAATGGCGATATCTACATTATTTGATCCCTTAACAACATCCCATGCCGAAGATGCATTAATTATTTGCATTCCCCATTGGTTTGAAAAATTCGGATCATTAGGAATTTCCAATGATTCTGCTACCGCATCCTCTTCTGCATAATCGATAAAAAAGTTTTTATTCAATGCGGCCAGTACTTTATCTTTTACATTCTCGGGAATATTAAGTATAAAAGTATCGGGAAGTTTCAATCCCTCAGAGATCGTCGCACCATTCGTTTTAGCAATATTCTGTCTTAAACCGTAAGTTGTATGTTTTTTAAATCGAACTATTAACCTTACCTTCTTATCTCCTATAGAATCGGCCGCTTGAACATTTGTTTCGGGAGTAATTACACGAAAAAGAAATAATATCGAACAAAAGATTGTTAAGAAAATCACCAACTTTTTCATTTATCACCAAAATACCCAAAATATACACGCTTGTCAAATGAAGAATACAACTTAAAGTTATAAATCCCAACCATGCGGATGTTTTTTATACCACTTAATCAAAGAGTTTACAGAATCCTCTATATTCCTTTCCGGTTCCCAACCTAAAACATTCTTTGCTTTTCGAATATCGGCAACCATCTCTGCATATTCTCCTTTTCTTGCTTCAGCTTTTTTCAAATCAAATTTAGTGTCAGTAATATTTTGCACTGTATTTACAATTTCTAAAACCGAATTACCGTTACCGGTCCCCAGATTAATTATCTCATTCTTACCTTTTTCAAAAAGATACTCTAAAGCTTTTATATGTGCTTCGTTTAAATCAACTACATTTATATAATCTCTAATAGGGGTTCCGTCGGGCGTATTAACGTCAGGACATGTCAGGTGAAATGGTTCAATTCCAAGTGCCCCCTTAACCGCATTCTGTACAAGAAGAACCGAAGGTTTTTTCGAATCTCCAATTACTCCATCATCGCTAGCTCCACAAACGTTAAAATATCTCAAAATTACATAATTAATATGCTGCAACTCCCCATACCATTTTATGATCTCCTCAACTATTCTTTTCGATGCACCATACGGATTCGCAGGATTAGTGGGATGTTTTTCATCAACCGGAACATATTCTGCTTCTCCATAGACGGCGCAGGTTGAAGAAAAAATAAAATTACGGACATTAAAAGAAATGGCAGTTGAAAGTAAATTTTGTGATCCGCAAACATTATTGGAGAAATATTTTTGAGGATAAACCATTGATTCGTCAACCATGCAGTGCGCAGCGTAATGAAGAACCGCATCTGGGTTTTTCTCTATTTTAAAAATTGATTCCAGAGGTTTTTTTAAATCAGCTTCATAATACCTAAATTTGGACTTGAACTTGGACTTGAACAGTTTCAGGGGATCTTTGAATCCTGTTGAAAAGTTATCGATAACTACAACCTCATATCCTTTTTGCAAAAGCAGATATGTGGCAACGGATCCGATATAACCTCCTCCCCCGGTTACTAGAATTTTTTTAGACATATTTAAATCAGCTCAGTTGAAACTTTTCAGCCAAATTCCTAAGTTTTGTAGGTGCTTTAGGCAATAAGTTCCATACTGAATATATTGCAATTACGGAACCTATTGTATCAAACATAACATCTCTGGCTTTTGGTTCGCGTCCCGGCGTAAAAGCTTGATGAAATTCGTCGGTTGCTCCATAAAATACTGCGAATAATATTGAGAAAAGTGCTGCATTTGTTTTACTAATCCCGCTTTCCTTCATGGCCCGATACGAAAGAAGGGTTAAAACGGCATATTCAATAATATGTGCGGTTTTCTTAATAATAAAATCTCCCCAATGAATTTCGGTTACTACTCCTGTTGACCGTGCTGAAAATAAATATATTAATAATGCCCAAATAAATAACGGAAACCAATATTTAAAGATCTTCTTTATCATTTCTCAAATTTCCCTTTTTGGTGTTCTTTACAAAAGGATAAACTGCAAAACCCAAAAATAAAAGTCCTGAAAATATTAATAATCCTGCGGTGAACGGAAATTTTTTATTCATTTTTAAGGCGGGAGTAGGAGTTGGACCGTCTTTTTTTATTTCTTGTATGCCAAGTACCGTACCAGTCCCATCTTCAGCTTGAATCCTGCCTGCTTCGGTTGTTGGTGTAATATCATTATTCTCCTTATTAGTTCCCAATATTGATGTAGGTATTTTTGTTGGGTCTTTCGTGCTCACTAATGTTGGTTTGGGTGGTGAAGTAGGTTTAGGTGTTGATGTCGGCTTCGGGGTTGAAGTAGGTTTAGGTGTATCTAAGGGTTCTTCTGTGGGAGAAGGACATGGTTCCAGTACAGTATTGTTATTAGAAAATTCTTTAGTAGGAGATTTGAAACGTTCAATTGTTGCGTTTGAATCTGGATATCTGCCCGCGGATTCGCCCATGTTTGGAGAACATACCCCACCCTTATTTCCATAAGAAATCTGGTCAACTATAGTCATCCCATCAGATTTATAGAGCGTAATGATATCCCCCGAATTATTCAATCTATCTTTAACAAAGTCGCTATCAATTAAATAAATGGTTTTTATATCAGTATCAATAATTGTATTTGCGGGAATGACCCGTATGTTAGTCTTTGTACCTTCGTCGTCTAATATCCATCCAGAAATATCAGTTTTCTCTAAAGCATACAATTCAACCCAATCATTTGAATCCGATGAACTAAACTCATTAATAACCACCTGAGCTGAGGTAGTTGAAGCCGATAAGAAGAAAAAAACAAAAAAAAGCACTATCTGCTTCTTCACTTTAATTTAAATTCTCCAACATTAGTAATTAATGTGCAAGTAGAAAGTTTCAAGATCCGAGTCGTCGTGGTCGATGCGGACATAGCGAAGACGACAACCGCTTGAGCCGGAATAACTTCCTTGGTATAAAGTTCCTGCTCTTACCGCTCGTATTTCCGGTGAGGAACCACTATCTATATCTATACCGTTATGGAATGAGTAAACTCTGCCAACCCAGGTATTTCTTACTGCCCAGGTAGATCCATAACCTTGAGTAAATTTAACTTTTGGATTTATAGGCCAATCCCATGACCCACTGGGGTTAAAAGGGTCTCCATCACTACTTCCGCAGGATGAGCCGGAACAATTCTCAAAGTCAATGTTTTTAAGCTGGCTGAATGGATTTTGAGTATTACCACTCTGGCTAACAATAAAATGAAGGTGGCCTCCGCTTGAGTTACAGGAAGGACCTTGGATTATCGAAGCGATTCTTTGGCCTTGCGACACTTTACCCACTTCCTCTTCCTGACCCTTTCCTGCAATAATAGCCTGGATCGCCTCAAATTCCGCACGTGCAGCGGAAAGTAGCTGTTGATACTTTTTTTCATCATTTCTTGTCTGTTCCAAAAGAGTAGCTTTAGCGGCCTTTTGGGTACCTAAAACTTTCTTTTGCTCTTCTAATTCTTTCTTTAATACTTCCTGATTTTCCTTCTCGTGGGTATAAGTAACTTGAGCATCTTCCAATCTAACCAAAAGATCTCTGTCCGACTTCTGGATTTTTTGTAAATAATGATAACTCTCAAATGTTGTAGTAATATCGTTGGACGTTAATAACATTAGTAAAGGTTGATACAACCTGGTCATTTTATAAGAATGGACAACTCTTGAAGCAAAAGCATTAGCAAGGGCCTGAAGAGAAAATTCTAATTGATTGATCCTACCTCCCAATAGAGTAATCTTTTCCTGAGTTTGTTCTACTTTAAGAGTGGTCAACCTTACTTGTGCATCGTATTGCGCAATTTGATTAGATAAGGTACTTGCCTGAGATTTCAATTTCTGAATTTCCTGTTCATATTGTTGAATCTCGTTATTTAACCTCTCCAATCTCTCTGTTTCCGTTTCGGCTTTAATGTTTGTTGAAGTTGTAAAAAATAAAACTAATAATCCTGTGAGAAGAATTTTTGCTAATTTATTCATCTTGCATCTTAAGATCTAATTTTTCTTGACTCGTGAAACAGCAAGTATGCTTCCTCCAAGTGCTAATATAAATCCAGTAAAAAGCTCAACCGATAGAATAATCCCGAATATAGAAAAAAGCCCTAAAGTATCCTTCGGCAGTATTGGAATCTCTCCAAAATAAGCAAGTATTGATGGAGTTGAATATAAGACGATTAAAAAAGCCGCAAGCCACCCGGTTATTACTCCTACCAATACATAAATTATTGCCTCAAGGATTATCGGACCTCTAATAAAACCGGGTGTTGCCCCGATTAAATCCAATATCTCAATTTCTGTTCGCCTGGTTGTCATCCGCATGCCGATTATAACAACCAGAACCAGAAAAGAAGTTGAAGCTAATATTGCAGCAAAAGTCCCGCCACCAAGCCTAAGATACCAGGTAACCTTGCGCAATCGTTCAACTACTTCCGGCAGTGACTGTTCGCCCCCCAGACTTGCTGTAAATCCTACCGTTTCGACAATTTGTTCTTTCTTCACTTCGTCAATTACTTCTTGTGCATGAGAAAGATCTGTAACCGAAAATTCGAGGCTGGCCGGAAATATAGACGGGCTAACTAACTCGGATAATAAGGGATTGTCGGAAGTAGCTTCCTTGTAGATTTCCAAAGCTTCCTCCTTGGTGACATATTTGGTCTCTTTAATTCTATTATCGTTGTCCAGTTTTTCAGTAAGTTGTGATATCTGCTCACCGGTTATATCATTTTTTAAAAATGCTATTATCTGTGGCCTGGTCTCAAAATATCTTAAAACTTGTCCGGAAGAATAAACCAGAACGGCTAACACCGTTGTTACAAAAAAAGTTAGAGTTAGAACAAAAATAGCAGCAAGAGCCTGAAATGGAGCGCGCCTAATATGATCTCGGGCTGTTTTTAGGTGTATTCCCATTTATGCTTCCTCCTCAGATTTTTCCGATCTGTGTTTAGTCTTACTGCCGCTATCTTTAACAACTGACCCGTCTTTCAATTCAATTATTCTTTTCTTCATTTTATCAATAATAAGTTTATTATGTGTTGCCATAATAATAATTTTGCCTTCGTGATTAATTTTCTCAAAAAGATCCATTATTTTATCCGCAGTATCCCAATCAAGGTTGCCCGTAGGCTCATCTGCAAGTATAATCTTGGGGTTAACAACCAGTGCTCTGGCCATAGAAACTCTTTGCAATTCGCCACCAGAAAGTTGAGAAGGGAAAAGATCCATTCTTTCTTCTAGTCCCACCAGCTTCAATACATGCTCGACTCTTGATTTCCACTCTTTTTTTGCCAGATCGATGACAGCAAGAGCTACCTCGACATTTTCACGCACTGTCCTTTCCGGCAACACTTTGAAATCCTGAAAAACTACTCCGATATTACGACGCATCTTCGGAACTTCTTTTCTTGGAAGTTTGGCAATATTCAAATCGTCAATTAAAATTTCTCCTTCATCCGGTAAAATTTCCCTCAATAATAATCTGAGAAGAGTAGTTTTTCCTGCACCTGATTGACCAGTAATAAAAACAAAGTCCCCGTCATTAATCAAAAAGGAAACATCTTTGAGTGCTTCAATCGAACCAAATCTTTTTGTAATGTTTTTTAGCTCTAACATGAGGTTTAATACTTAAAAATTCTACCTTTAAAGGTTACCAGATGAAATCAATGAATACCAGACTTATTCCAATTCTTTTACTTTGATGACATCCATCAACCATGAAGCTTTTATGCCTGAAATGGTCTCGCCCCATATGTGCACCTTTTTACCCACAAGTGGCTGAAGATCTATTATTGTAGAAGTCAAATAAACGTTTTGCGAAGGACCGCCTTCTTTTTCCAAATGGTGTGTTCCCTCACCTTCAATGCCGCCCTCGATCAATGTACCCTCCGCCTCATCCAAACCTTCAATATCTCCCTCCTGTATCTCTTGCTCTATTTGGGACTCTTGTTTATCGCTAGTTTGAGTAACACTGTTTCCTTTAGCTTTGCTTGAGGATAGAAGCCAACCACTCGCAATCCCTGCCATTACAACTAAGATTGAAGCTAATAAAATCACAATAGTTTGCTTTTTACCTTCTTTTTTAGGAAATTCCTTCATTACACTTTGTTGTGCAGGTATATTTTGAGATTGATTACCTGTTTCCATGAAGTAAACTATATCATCAAAAAGCAAGAAATGACAAGTATAAAAGTAATTAATGAAAAGCGTTTACCTACCGATCGGTTGTCTGGATATCCAACTGTGGTATTTGATCTCTAAGCACACTTAAAGCTTCGGAATAAGCTTGATAAATTAATTGTCCAAAGCGTCCGATTAGATCCTCGAACTCCATTCCCAAAATTTTTTGTAATTCCGGAAGATTGCCTACAGAGATATCGTGATCAAGTTTTTCCGATATAAGACCGACTAAATACTCCCTTAGATTTTTATATGAATCAAGATGATTGTCATCCTTTTTATCAAATTTTTCCTGAGTAAGTTTATTTTTCCAAGCGTGCCATGCTCGTTTATATACATCCCAGTCTTTATTACTCATTTGTGAAAATCCCGGAGCTGACGCGATTTTCATCATTTGCTCGGGATCTCTATCTCCATGAACTAAATAATAAGCGATTACCCAACCCCCAGAAATTATGAACCCAAATTCACCTCGACCTTCATCGTCAGCATCCGCATGAGCTTTTTCGTGGTAATATAGATTAGAAGAAATTTTGCCCGATAGACCGCTATCATTTAAGCCCTTGAAGAGGGCTCCGGCAGATTTTACTCCGTGTGCCTCAAGTCTTTCTATACTCAACTTCTTTTATTATATCAAACGAAGTCAAAGAAAAAATTATGGATTCTGAATTTCGGCGTCGATGAATTGATCCAGTTCGCCATCCAAGACTGCATCTGGGTCAGCTGTTTCAACTTCCGTCCGTAAATCTTTAACCATTTTGTAAGGATGAAGAACGTAGGAACGGATCTGATTTCCCCAAGACGCAGGACGATATTCACCTTTGAGATCTTTTTTTTGTGCTTCTTCTCTTGCTTGCTCCAAAAGCCACAACTTGGAACGAAGTAAATTAAGGGCAATCTTTCTGTTCTGTTCCTGAAATCGTTCAGTTTGAGCGGTAACCGTAACCTGGGTTGGCAGATGTATTACCCTCACGGCAGTCGAGACTTTCTGGACGTTTTGCCCGCCTTGAGAAGATGCCCTGAAAAATTGCCACTCCAGATCCTCATCTTTAATTTGTATATCAGGAAGATCCGTTTCTTCCAACTCCGGTAGAACTTCAACCAGGGCAAATGACGTCTGACGAAGTTTGTCGGCATTAAAAGGAGACTGGCGTACAAGCCTGTGGGTACCGGCCTCGCCTTTCAAATATCCGTATGCATAAGCTCCTTCAACTTTGAAAGTAACACTTTTGATACCGGCCTCGTCTCCCTCTGAAATATCAAGTGTTTCAGTCTTCCAATTCCGTCTTTCGCAAAATCTTAAATACATCCTAAAAAGCATGCTTGCCCAATCCATCGCTTCGGTTCCTCCTTGTCCAGCATGAATGGAAACAATGGCATTTTTGGCATCATAAGCCTCAGTTAGAAAAGATTTTAGCTCAAATTTATCTATCCTTTTTCCTAAAGTTTCAATGTCTTTTGCAAACTCCTTGGAAAGATCATTTTCTTGGGACAAGGATAATAATGCAGCAACTTCTTCATCCATACTTTTATAATCTTCAATTTCTTTTTTGAGAAAATCCAGATTCTGCATTAATCTCCTTGCATTCTCCTGATCGTCCCATAAATTCGGATCCATTGATTTTGCTTCGAGACCGGAAAGGTCTTTTTTCTTATCCTCAATATTAAAATATTTTTTGATATTTTCTAATCTGCGATGCAATTCCTGCACCCTTTGGTTTAAATCATGCATATTTAAGGTTGACAGATAAAACTTTTTACCATATCCGAATCCTCTGGTGATAAGCTCTGAAAATCCGATACCACACTTTGATAACTGGGTTTTTGTCCGGCTTTAGATTGAGGAATTTCATCGGTCACGCCCAAGACATCTACGAGTTTTGCTCGACCTGCATCAAGTGCAGTACCGATAGGTTTTGGGACATTTTTCCATCCGATAACTTCAGTCAGCATGGTTCTCCCTCCTATGATTAAAAATCCTTCGATTATTAAAGCCAGTAGAAATCCCCAAAAAAACATTGCCAATGCATGATGGCCTAAACTCCAATGAACATATAAAAACCTTAACCTGGCTAAAGTAAATAAAAGAAAGAATATTAAAATTATAATTGCACCCGCTTGCCAATACGTAGGTTCTATATATAACCCTTTAATATTATAACTACCGAAGGATTTATTTATTATCTCCCAGAGCTTCATGCTTATATTCTTAAATAATATCACACAAAGCCAGTTTTACTCTGAAGCCTTAACATCAAGTAGTTCGATTTCAAAAATTAATGTGGAACTGGGGGGTATTACCGGAGGTCTACCTTCTTCACCATATGCAAGTTCGGGAGGAATAGTTAATTTCCTCTTACCTCCAACTTTCATTCCCGCAACACCTTTGTCCCAACCTTGTATAACCTGACCGGCACCTAATTTAAAGCTAAATGGCTCACCTCTATCGACCGAGCTGTCAAATTTTGTTCCATCGGTTAAAGTTCCCGTATAGTGAACTGAAACAGTATCGTCCACTTTAGCCTCGGCACCTTCCCCGACTTTTAAATCTTCTGTGACTAAATTACTCATATCAGTCTTTGCACTTTGTGTAGCACTTGGCGTTTCCGCAACGGGAGTAATATTTATTTCCTCGGTCGTTGCCGCCTGATTTTTCCTCCCGCTTAGATATATAAGTCCGGTTAATAATAGGGAAGCAATAATCACAACGCTTATTACGATTATAACGTTTTTCCAATCAAATTTAACACTATCCGTATTACCTTCCTCTTCCATGCCAATATTTGTACACTTTCATAAACTTAAAAACAAGTGTTGTTTTCAAAATATGATAAATTTATCAGAAATCTCAAGAATACCCCGCCTATTAGGGCGGGGATGAATTGAGCTTGCTGATGTAATCCTCTGCGAAGCAGAAAGTAAGCATACCCCGTCTGAAGCGTAGCTGAGAGTGGGGAGGATTTCATAAGAGTGCTAAATATAACTATTATGGGGTGGTTGTTGGAGTTTTTGTGGGAGTTATAGACGGATTTATGGTTGGTGTTATACTACCTGTTGTAGTAGGTTTTGGCGTAAGCGTTGGAGTAATAACTTTAGTCGGACTAGGTGAGTAACCCTGTGGATAACCTGTAATTATCTTTATATCAAAGTCCGTCGTAGATCCGGTTTTCAGCTTAACGTCCTGGTAAGTGTCTTCAAGCAGATCGGTCAATTCCTGCTCTACACTTTCCGGAATTGAGGATGAAAAAGTTACTTCAGCGGAAGTATAATTCTGAGGACTTGCATTTCCTACCTCAATATTAGAAAAGTCCAAAGCTTCGAGTTTTGTTTTAAGAGTACCTGCTCCACCGGCAATTCCGGTCCCGTTTAAAACCTGAATCTTCAATTCACTTTTATCCACCTCTGTTTCCGTCGGAATTGGCATCGATGTAGGTTGTTCATTAAAAAATGGAGTGGGAGTCGGCTCCTCGCTAACTGGTATATTTCCACCCCGACCAAAGACAAACCACGCCGCCGAAGCCAAAATAGAAAGCACTATAATTATGATCAATACCAACTTCATACCGGACTTTTTAGCTTTTGGAGCAGCTTCAGGAAAGCCAACCCGAGTTCTAGGATTATCAGGAGAATCCGCTTGTAGTTTATTATTTTCCTCTTCCATTAACTTGGCAGTATAATCCTACAAATCTTTTATTTCAAGTCCTTTAAAAAAACTATAGTATTTGCTACAGAAATCGCCCATGCGGATCCTGTTTATTATGTTCAACTGTTAATTTAGCGAGGTGTCAATCCTTGCAGATAAACTATTGCACCCTGAAGACCTGCATCTTCTCCTAATTCCCCCTTTTTTATGTCCGGCAAGATAGTAAAAACTTTTAAATACTCCGAAATGTATGATCTAATTCTTTGAACAGAATAACGCTCATTTATTATCAAGCCCCCTCCTAATACCACGATATTAGGAGACCAGTGTAGTATCGTATTAGTTAATCCAATCGCAAGATACTTTTCAGCATCTTGCCAAACCTGATCATCATTAATATCCTCAGGTTTTTTGTCAAATCGTGTTTCAATTCCAACTCCCGCTACTAATCCTTCGAGATCTGTTAATTTTCCTGCTATAGTCGCATCCGCATCGATTATCTGATGTCCCGGTTCAAAACCGTAAGTTGATTTATCGATTTTTCCGTTAACTATGCGAACACCTCCAACTCCTGTTCCAACCGTAATATAAGCTACAATCTCATTTCCCTTACCGGCTCCTTTTACTGCTTCCCCTAATCCCGCCAGGTCAGCATCATTTTCGAGATATACGGTGTTATGAATCATCCCTTCCAATTCTTTTTTTATAGGTTTTGCCACCCAGAAAGGCAAATTCTGCGCGTTAATGAGCATATCTTTTTCTTTATTAAAAACCCCCGGCAAACCACAACATCCGATAATATCCATTCGAGAGGAATCTGCTTTCAAAACAAATTCGCGAATTATCTTCATTCCTTTTTCGAAGTCCTGGGGAGTGAGGAAATATTGCGTATCATTTATTTTCTGGCCATCAAAAGATGAAGCTAATCGCATCCTTGTCCCGCCTATATCAAATAGTAAATACATAAGTTATGTTATTGGGTAACAGGCTTTACACACACCCAATTCTTCAAGCTTTTCCAAATAGCTAATGACGGTTGTTACAAATTCTCCATGGCTCTCCACAAGAGGGGAAGCGGATAAATGCTCTCCTGAATACGGATCAAGCTGTTCCGGTAATATACCGGCAGGGTTTGCATATTTTACCGCCCATGATAAATAGCGTTTAACCGGCTCCAAATCAGATTCTGATTTGGCAATTGAGATATAGTATTGGGCTATCCACATTGTTGTGATTATCCATGGATTTCCGGGATAATTTCCTCCCTTGTGATGATAAGTATCCCCTTCATAACGGGCGATCCCTCCAATTTCAGTCTTAACCTCGAGCCTATCAATTGTTTTTTCGATTGCTTTTTTAACTTTTGGATCGATTATATCGAGAACTCCAAATTTATAAATTCCGTAAATTGCCGATACATCCATTGTTCTGTCTATAACTATTTGCTTCTCCCCGGTATGTATCATCTTGTAAAAAAAACTTTCTTTATCGTCGTATAAATACTTAAGAATTGCTTTTTTAATCGTTTCTGCTGCCTCTTTATACTTTTCTGCACTTTTTTCTTTTCCCAAAAGTAATGCAAATTTAGTTGCTGCAACCAGTGCACCAAAAACCGCGCTTGAAGTAAACGTGCTTATTCCATAATATTGTTCCCAAATATCATAACTGGCTTTGGGCAAACCGGTTTTTTCGTCACGGTAATTTACCATAAATTCTGCAGCTTCTTTTATCAGGCTGTTATAAATACTCTCAACAAATTCCAGATCTTTAGAAATTTCATAGTATTTCCACAGTGCATATAAAACCAAAGCTGTCTCATCTTCCTGAATAGGATATTGTTTTCTTCCGTCACTAACCCAAGGGTGCCATGAACTGCCAATGGATTTGTCCGGCCTATATTTGTGCATAAAAAAACCTTCTTCTGTGATCGTATCGTTGCAGAATTTAAAAAACCGCCTTGTAGCATTCAAGTCCCCGGCTTTTTCCAGCGCGACTGCTGCAACTGATGAATCCCGAGGCCAAACATATCTATAATAGTCGCGCCCGAACTGCAGCATCTCGGAATCCCCTGATGCAATTATCGCTCCGTTTTGTGCAACGTGCGCCCGGATATAAAAAAGTGATTTTTGGAATAATTCAATAACTTCTGGACCAAGCCCGTAAAAACTAAAATTCTGGACGTTCACCCACGCCTTCCAATAATCAACTGTTGATTCAATTATTTCTTTAGGGTGACGCCCTAAAATTTCTTCATTAAGTCTTTTGGCCGCTTCAATTGATTTCGCCACACATATCCAATAATAAACAGTGTTTATACCTTTGGTTGGAAGTTCAATATTTATACTTATGACCGAATCAACCTGACCGTGCTCAATAGGATTTCCTGAAAGCTTTCCGTCTTCGGCGTCCCTATAGGTACCTATCTGGCCTTCAATTCCAATAAGTCCTATGCTGTATTCGTCAAATCCCGCTTCTTCAGCCAAAGTATTTATCAAAAACACACGTCTTCCTTTATAGTGGATAATTACTTCTTCGCGTGGATCAAAATAAGCCGTATCTCCAATATGAGTTTCGGAAATATTAAACTGCTGATTAAAAAAAAGTTTAATACTTCTTTTTCTATCAAAAAGATTTTTAACAGATATTTCTCTTATAAACATATTTTTCTCGTTATAGACTATATCGGTGAAATCAAGCTCGATGCCAAAAGATTCGTTTTTTGCACAAATATCACTCGCCATAGTTCCTTTTTGTGCATGGACTACAACATTCCATTCCCCGTTATCTATCCAAGAAAATCGATCGTCAACAAAAACGCCTATTTTATGTATTAAATATTCACCCACATGGTTCTCCAGGCCGGGATAGTGATAATAGAAATCTTTTATTTGTCCGAATGCATCAAGACCAATCAACATAACTCCGTTACCGAGATTTATTGACTTAGGCATATGAAGTGCTTTTCTTTCCTGATTTCTCCATCCTTAATTTCAGGTCACTGGCGGCATTCATGTAAGAAATAAATGCATCGTAAGGAGACTCATACGGATTAAAATATTTATGAACATCGCCATCGGAATACCATTTAGTACACATATAATAGAAATGATCGGATGTTTGAAGTCTTCGCCAATCATTTAATAATCTTTTGTTAGATGTATTTTTAATACCGTTCTCCATTTTGTATATAAAATCTATAGCAGATGTCTGAATGGCATTGCCAACCCACGCTGAAAGATCTCTTTCCGAATCCGCCCAGGTAACAATAAAGGGAACGTCCACCTCGTCCATCACCTGATAGCGTTTTACAGCCTCGGATGGAGTAACAAAATCATTATCCGGATGCTTTATGAGTTCTTTCGGCAAATTTTCTAAAAATTCAAAAATGCCTTTATCCGCCCATTGATGCTCGCCGAAAGTCTCATAGTCCATGAAAAGGTTTACTACCTGCCCATTGCCGTTGATATTCGATACCCAGGAAGCGAATTTATCGGCAGTCAACGGCCATTGTGACCATGTCTGTTCCGAAAACCTGAAAGCAATATCGTCTGATAATTTATAATTTTTTAACATGAGTTTTATCTTATTAGTTCCTTTAGGTCTATATAAAAAATTCGGGCTTCGCCAACCCAAAAAGGAATCCCAGCCTTCCGCAAGGATTGCTTTGTATCCCTTTCTATCCGCCCACTTCGCTAGTTCGTTCGAATAAGCAAGTTCTGTATTTCTGAAAACTTTGGGTTTTACCCCAAATATTTTTTCAACTTTCTCTCTGTGTTGTGAAACCTGCGACTCAAATTCGCCCAGGGAATAAAAAAATGCCAAAGAATGGTAATAAGTCTCGGACAGAATTTCGACCCTTCCAGTATTTACCAATTTCTTAAAAGAACTCAGAACTTTGGGTAAATATTTTTCCAGCTGCTCAAGTATCACTCCGGAAAAAGAATAGCTGACTCTGAATTGCGGGTATTTTCTAAGAAGTTTCAAAATCAACTCGTTTGCAGGCAAATATGACTTCTCGGCAACTTTTGCCAATACTTTTCTGTTATTAAGGTTGGAATCCGACTCATCATCAAAATAACTATGATCATGCCCCACATCAAAAACTCTATAGCGTTTGATACGCAACGGTTGATGAACTTGGAAATAAGGACATATTGACGGCATATTAAATTAGCAGGTTATATATTCCCATCACTTTATCTGCGGAATTTGACCATGAGAACTGACCGATTTCCTTACTGCCTTCTTTTATAAGATCGCTTGGTAGTGCATGGTATCTTAAAACAGCCAGGATTTTATTGGCCATTTCTTCCGTATCCCAAAAATCCACTTTCAGTGCATTTTTTAAAATCTCAGCTACGCCTGATTGCTTCGAAACTAAAACCGGAGTGCCCCTTATTATTGCTTCCAGTGCAACCAACCCGAAGGGTTCCGAAACAGAAGGCATAACGTAAAGATCTGCCGCTTGAAATATTCTGTCTCTGTCATCACCTCTTAAAAATCCGGTAAATAAAAACTTATCCAATATTCCCAGTCTAGCTGCTTCGGAAATCATATAATCCTGCATGTCCCCGCTTCCGGTAACCACGAATATAACCCTGGAATCATATTCGGAAACTCTTTTTGCGGCCCAAACAAAATATTCAGGCCCTTTTTGCAAGGTAATCCTGCCCAGATATAAAACTATCTTATATCCCAATTCTTTAAAGGAGGTAAGAGCTGGTGGCAGATCTTTTTTAAAATCGTCATCTACGCCGTTATATACTACTTTAATCTTTTCCTCAGGAACCGAATAATTATTTATAAGAATGTCCTTCATATATCCTCCTACGGGTATAACGACATCGGCACAATTTAAACCTTCTTTCTCGATAGCGTATACCTGTGGATTTGGATTATGACCACCGGTCCTGTCGTATTCCGTCGAATGTACATGAACAACCAGAGGTTTTCCTAACACTTCTTTTGCGACTATAGCCGCAGGATAGGTCATCCAGTCGTGCGCATGAATAATATCTGCATTCTGTTTTTTTGCAATTTTATACATTTTCTTGGCATATTCTATTGCCCCTTGAATGAAATCCGGCGGAAATGGATCAATGGAAAAAAGTTTCAACCATTCACTCGAACTTGTATATGAAGTAACCATGCTCGACTTTTCATTAACATCGGCAAAGATTAAATTTATACCATCAACTTTCACGTCCATTTTTCTGGGTAGTACAAAAGTAATTTTAGCTCCCTTCTTATTCAATGCCTGTATTAACCCAAGACACGCTATGCCTAAACCTCCGCTATAAAAAGGGGGTAATTCCCAACCAATCATTAATACATTTGGTGACATTTTTATATAATTAGGGAACGGTTGAGTACATATTCCGCAGAATAAATAGCCACGTCAACGGTACACAATTAAAACGTTCTTCTTAGTTTTTCTTTATTCAGATTAGTACTAAATCAATAGCAAAATCAATACACAGTTTAAGGAAGTATAACTTACAGCGGTACATCCCGCTCAGAACTAACTAATTTTTCCAGAAAAAATTCTTCCTTTTTCTGACCCGGCGTGATTTTTATTTTGTCTCCTTCTTTAATTGCACCCGATAGTAATGCTTTCCCAATTAAATCACCCAAGATTAGATTTATAATTCTTTTCATTGGGCGGGCACCAAATTCCGGTTCATATCCATCCTGAGCAACTTTAACTGCAGTTTCGTCACTCGCTTGTAAAAATATATTCTTCTTTTTAAGGTTTTCGGTCAATTCAGCTAGTAAAATTTGAGCAATTTTTACCAACTCATCATGCCCTAAAGGCTCATAAACAATAACACCATCAAAGCGATTCAAAAATTCCGGAGAAAATATTTCTTTTTCGAGTACGTTATTAACAACTTTTTTCTGAAGCTCGTCTCCTTTTATACCCTGGGAAATAAGATTTCTTATATACTCTGCTCCTGCATTTGATGTTCCAATTACGAAAAGGTTCCTTGCAATTATCTTTTTTCCAAAAGCATCCGTTATTACTCCTTCATCTAGTAGTGCCAAAAATAAGTTATAAATTTCGCGAGATGCTTTTTCGATTTCATCCAGCAACAGAAGGCTGGCCGGTTTATTTTTTATCGCTGTTGTAAGTGCGCCCGGCAAATTTTTTGACACCGATCCTATTAATCTCTCGAGTCCTTCACCTCCGGAATATTCGGCCATGTCAAAGCGCAAAATATTTTCCTCGTTACCATAATAGACCTTAGCCAGAACTTTTGCTGTTTCAGTCTTGCCTACTCCAGTAGGACCAAGAAAAAGAAACGATCCAAGAGGCCTGTCTTCTTTAACTACTCCGATACTTTTTGAACGGAGAGCCTTACCGATTAGATTAACCGCACTATCTTGATCGATTAATCGCTGGTGAATTATACTTTCTATCTCGCCCAGGCGTTTTTTCTCCTCCTGAGTTAACCTGGCAAAAGAAATTCCGGTTCGTTCTTCTAATACTTTGTTTGCATCATCAATCAAAGCTATTTTTTTACCGGCTTGCTGACAATATGCTACAACCCCGTCCAGAAACTCCAGTGCTTTTTCAGGAAATGGTACTTCGGTTACATACCTATCGGATTCCTCAAGAATATGGCGGAGTGTTGGAATAGTTATAATTACTGAAGTTAAAATCTCCCAACGCTTTGCCGCCTCTAGAAGAATTTGCATCGCTTCTTCAAGACTCGGAGGAGTTACTTCTACTTTTTCCAGATATTTTCTAAGGCGTAAATTCTGTGCCAAAAATCTCTCATAGTCGGTGCTCGAGGAAACGGCAATGATTTTCAACTTCCTTTTTTCCAAATGGCTTTCAATAATATCCGTATAGTCATATCCTTCAAGTTGCATGTTCGTCAGCCTGTGAATATCACGAACCATAAGAATGATATTTCCGGCGGCCGACGCTTCGGCTAAAATCTCAGTCAGTTTGGTTTTCTTCTGGTTAACATCCATGCCGGAGGACAAAAGTGAATTATAGTCAAATTCCAAAACCCGCTTAAATGACATGTCGCGTCCCAATTCTCCCCCGGCAGCTCTCCTGGCAAATTCCAAAACTACCGTTTTTTTACCTACACCCGGTTGGCCTATCAATAGAACACTTGATCCGGATTGTAAAACTCGTTCCATCCTCGATACAATCTCCTGCCTGCCTATCAATCTATGAGAGTATGGTAATGGTAAACTTAAGTCGGTAACATACTGGTTAAGAGTAGGCGTATATCCAAATGTTAGCTCAAGTCCCAATCCCGGCCGCCCTAAAGGTTCTTCTTCAAGCTTAGTCTCATCAGCTTGCTTTTTATCCCACAAATCCGCAGACAACAAAATATCGTTTGCCTCAATACCCAGTTGATTAAAAAATTCTTCACTCCACACTTTTGCTCCTAATAATTTTTGCATGAGTTCCTTAAACGTATTCGAGGTAAGGCTATCGAAATTAATGTTTTTCAAATCGGCATTTTTGACGAGTTCATCATGTAAAAGTCCTGTATGAGTAAGTACAAATTGACCCGGTTCGCTACTAAATATCACCGTCAGGGGAGCTTCTTTTACGGCTTTTACGCTAAACAGCAAACTCTGCATGAAGTTTGAAGGCTGATTTTTAAATTTTTTATATACCGGCAAGCCAAAAAATGGTAAAATCAACCAAAACAATAATCCTGCTGCGCCCCCAAAAACTACAAGTCCGATAATAAAAAGTCCAACCCAAAAAAGGGTAAATCGAACTATAGCGCCAATAACAACTGAAATTAAGTTAAAGGTAAACGCTTCAAATTTCTTCTGGAGATTAAAGCCGGGTGAAGTATCGGCCACTACCAGCCTTTTCCATGGAGCAAAAAGAGTTTTCAATAAAAGAGAGAGTGAAAAAAAATGAAAAATCCAAGAAATCGTCGATCTCCAGCTTGTTATATAGTATTCAACTCCGTTTGAATAAAACCAAGTTAAAAATTCCATATTAATATCATAATACCATGAATTTAACTTATGCTGTGAGAGGTCAGAAGTACACAGACAAATATGATACAATCGAAAATACTCTAATGACAGAAATTACCTGGATTAGAAAAGAGCTCGAGAATCTTCAAAAACAAGGTCTTTTGATAAACATCCGCACAATTGATTCTCCAATGGGGGAAAAAATTAAAGTAGACGGAAAATGGGTTTATAATTTTTGCTCCAATAACTATTTGGGGCTTGCCAATAATCCGAGGCTCAAAAAAGCCAGCATAAAAGCAATAGGTCGATACGGAATCGGACCGACGGCAGTCCGGACAATTGCGGGAACCACCAAACTCCATTTAGAGCTTGAAAACAAGCTTGCCAAATTCAAAAAAGCCGAATCTGTTATTACTTTTCAGTCAGGATTTAATGCAAATATTGCCACCATTCCGGCTTTGGTTGGAGAGAATGACAAGATATTTTCCGATGAATTGAACCATGCAAGCGTTATTGACGCCTGTCGTCTAAGCAAAGCTGAAGTTATTCGTTACAAGCATTTAGATATTAAAGATTTGAAACAAAAAATTAACAAACTGCATTCAACTTTAAAGGCTAACCCTTGCAAGGTACTTATAGTAACCGATGGAGTCTTTAGCATGGATGGGGACATAGCTCCGCTTCCCGAAATATGCAGACTGGCACAAAAATATAACGCAATCCTTATGGTCGATGATGCTCATGGTGAAGGAGTTTTAGGAAAAAATGGTCGTGGAATTGTCGATTACTTTAATCTCCACGGAAAAGTTGACATCGAAGTCGGAACTTTGAGTAAGGCTTTTGGTGTTGTGGGTGGTTTGGCGGCCGGAAAAAAGGATATTATCGATTGGCTAAGGCAACGAGCCAGACCGTTTCTCTTTTCTTCCGCAATGACCATTCCCGACGTCGCAGCTTGCTTGGAAGCAGTAAAGATTCTTCAAAAGTCTAACGAATTGGTTAAAAAACTTTGGGAAAATACAATTTATTTTAAAAATGAAATGAAAAATCTCGGATTCGATACCGGGAATTCCCAAACGCCAATAGTCCCGATAATGTTGGGTGAAGCTATGTTAGCTAAGGAATTCAGTAAAGAACTTTTTAACAATAAGGTATTTGCAATGGCGATCGGTTATCCGACCGTTCCTCTGGGTAAGGCGCGCATAAGAGTAATGATGAGTGCTTCACACTCAAGAAAATCTCTAGATTTCGCTCTTGACGCGTTTAGTAGAGTTGGAAGAAAATTAAAAGTAATTTCTTAATGTCAGAAACAGTTTTAGTCACAGGTGCAAACGGCGAAGTCGGGCACGGATTAATTCCCGAACTTAATAAATCCGGAAATATTGTTATTGCTCTCGACGTGAACGATCTGGATGCGAGTTTGAAAACTCATGTCAAAGATTTTCTAAAATCAAGCGTGACAGATAAATCTTCAATCGAAAAGCTCTTCGCAAAGTATAAAATTTCTACAATTTTTCATTTGGCCGCTGTTTTATCTACCGGAGCAGAAAAAAATCCCGAACTAGCCACAGATGTCAACGCCGGAGGAACAACTCTACTTCTCTCTCTGGCCAACGCAATCAGCAGGAAAGAAAAAAGAGTAATAAAATTTATATTCCCAAGTACTATTGCTATATACGGACTGCCTGATCTTGATGCTAAGAATAAAAACGCAGTCGTCAAGGAGGATCAATTTCAGAATCCGATAACTATTTACGGAATCACCAAATTGTATTGCGAGAAGTTGGGAAGTTATTTTTCCACTAACTATCAACTACTTTCAACTAACAATCAAAGATACCTTGATTTCCGCTGTGTTCGTTTTCCCGGAATTATAAGTGCATTAACGCTTCCAACGGGAGGTACCAGCGATTACGCACCGGAAATGATCCACTCGGCAGCCAAAGGCGAAGGGTATGAGTGTTTTGTAAGGCCGGATACCATTATCCCATTCATGGTCATGCCCGATGCAATAAAAGCCCTACTTCAATTGACTAAAGTACCTAAAGAAAGTTTAAAACAACTTGTGTATAACATAAAAGCTTTTTCAGCAACGGCGGATGAGATATCAAGAATTGTAAACTCCGCATTTCCGGATTCTTCAATCAGTTACAATCCTGATTTAAACCGCCAAAAAATTGTTGACTCTTGGCCGGCACAAATAGACGATGCAAAAGCAAGAAGTGATTGGGGATGGAAACCGGATTATGATATCCAGAAAGCATTCAATAATTACCTCATACCTGAAATCAAAAACCATTACAAATAATCTTTTGATAATATCAAGATGACAAAGTCCTAAATATCTTCAGTAAAATATCCTTATTCTCAGTTATAAACCACACCAAATAGATCCAAACGGCAGGATAGACGACAAAATTTTCAAACCAACGACCTGTTTTAATTCTCATTCTCCTTAAGGGTGGCATGCCAAAAGAGATGTTTATGGGAAATAATAAAGGCAATCCTTCCTCTGTAAAACTATCTGCTAACAAGTGTGAAAGGTATCCGATCATAATACTGGCAATTACGATATTTATATCTATAAAACCGGAATTTAAAAATTTAGGTAATAACCACTCTAAAAGCTTATAAATCCCAAGTACGCCAATGAGAGAATGGGTTAGGGTTCTGTGTTTGTAAAAAATCCTTCTGAATATGCGGCCTAAATTATGACCCGAAGGAAGCATTTCCCAAAGCCGGTTGCCTGCTTGATCGATATCAGGAAGTAAGGCTCCAATGTCGGCTGCAATAACAGAAACCACTAAAGTTGTTAATTTTAAACTTTCAGGAGGAAAGAAAGTTGCAACGGTTACAAGGGAAGCAAATGCAAAAGCATCGTGTGTGCGGGATGTCATGGAAGTGGCGGGGTGTCGTATACGGAATCGAGCCTGGCTTGTGATGGACAAAATGTTTTCCCGTTCCATCGACTAATATTAATTTCCACATCAGCCGGTGTAGATTCACATATTAATATCTCATCTTCGCGTAAAACTACGGTATTGGGATCAAAATGCCAATTCCAAAAACCTCCGGGTTTTACATTAAATCCGCCATCTCCTTTTTTGACTTCCCCGGCAGGGAATAATTTTCTGTCACCACTTAGGTCGATTAAAGCTTGTTCAACGATTTCTGGATTATCAATCCGCACAATAAACGACTCAGTCGTGTAAGTTTTCATAACAAAACGGAAGTATCTTGATGTTTGAGACACTTCTGCTCGGGATTTTGTTTTAGTTTCCTGTTGTGTAACTAAGACTCCAAAAATAATAGCGGTTATTATAAACGGAGTTCCGACAAGTTTTAATGCATTTTTTAAATTCATTCGGGGTAATTTTGACATATAGGATTAAATAATATTATTACAATTAATTATTAATCACAAGAGAACTTGTTCCACGAACTTTTTTGATACGAGATTCAACTTCCCTTGATTTAATGTTGTACAATATATAAACAATGAAATTACCTGCCTTGATTTTAATCACAATCTTGTTCTTAGTATTTTCAATAAATACAAACCTCGTGGAAGCAAGTTCAAGTGTTGATGTTAAAATAAATAACAATTTTAATTCCGGAAACTATTCTTCATCTTATTCAAAAAGTAAAACCAATATTAATATGCATCAAACCGGAGAGGGTACGTCTCAAGTAACAATTAACGGCCAGCAGTGGAAGCTTGAGGGACCGGGAGAAATTAACGTAAATGAAAGTACAAATAATTCTCCGACAGCTAACCCTACCCAGAACCCGACCTCGAATCCTACCCAAAATCCTACCTCAAATCCGACTCCTACGCTTACTCCAACTCCTTCTGTCTCTCCAACTCCAACCATCGAACCTACGCCTGATGTTTTAGGCGTTAATGACGAAACATCAACTTCTCTTGGAGAAATATTGCAGAAGTTCTTCGCGACGCTTCAACAATTTTTAAATAAGTTATTTGCTTCACAATAAATTACTGCGACATTTTCAAATAAACCTCCCTTAATAGTTTCGCGTCACCCCTATCTATTCCACTTTGAAGGTGGATTGGCTTGATTGCATTATCTATAGCTTTCTTTTCTGTGTCTTATTCTAAGAACCACTATAGTTCGATCGTCGATATCAAATACTATTCGATAATTTCCAACTCGCCATCTGTAGCTTCCAATTCGGGGATTCGTTAACTTTCTTGCGTTTATTACGGGCGCGCTAATATATTTTTCGATTCCTTTTTTTATCCTCTTTTTTGTTACCGAATCTAATTTTTTTATATCTTTATATGCAGATTTTGTATAGAGGATTTTGTATGACATCAAATTTCACCGAAGACTTCTACATGAGAAAATATTTCACCTTTTTCATATTCTTCTCTTGCCTTTTTAATGCTTTTCAAATAGTTTTTATCCTTTAAAGCCAATAAATCCTCAAACAGATCCACATCAACTAAAGCGGAAGTAATTTTTCCTCTTTTGGCAATTAGAAGGTAGTCTTTCTTTTTTGCCTCCTTTATTGCTTCAGAAAGGTTATTTCTTAATACTGTCGCACTAACGATATACATGTTAATTTCAATTGTACATTTTAAACGTACAATGTCAAGTTAAAGAATTTGGGGACAACTGAGGGTAATGGCATTTTTTGAAATGCTATCAATATAGGGTACCACACAGATTATTTTATCAATGTGATTCGAAACCTAACAAATATTGATATCTTTCCCTGGCCAACTGAGAATGTTGTCTTCGAATCTCATGGGATCTATCCCATAAATTTTGTAATGACTCTCCTACTTTCCCCAATCGAAAGGCTTCATCAAAGTAGATAATCTGACTAATACCAATCTTTCCGTCTGCCATAATTTTAATTCCGGCTCCACAATAATATTCTGTAAATTTTGGAATTGGCACCTGAGTAAGTATACCTTGGCTACTGTTTTGTTCTCTCTCTACAGGAGAATTAATAATCGGTAAGTAATTCGGATTCCTTTCGGAAATCCCGTTCAAAGTCTGAACAAAATGTTTAATTTGTTCTGCTGTGGCAAATTCCTGTTCTATAAATGGTATATTCCCGATTCTTTTTAACAAAGAAAAATGGTGATGGCGAAGCCCAAGCTGAGATAGATAATCACAAAATTCTGGAAGATAAGGAAGATTATCTTTATATACGGTGCTAAGTATTACTATCTGGTCACCTCTTGCATGCAGTACAGGAATAAGCCATTTCATAACTTTTTTGTATTGTCGAGGATCTCGAAAATGGGAATTCACTTCATCAGGTCCATCTAGGCTAACAATAAGCTTGCTACGGATATTCTGGAGAAGGTTAAGAGCTTTTTGTTCATCTAGTTTGAGACCGTTTGTTATCAATGTTGCGGAGGTAAAATCTTGCGCAGCAGCATGATCCCATATTTCATTAAAATCAGGATGTAATGTGGCTTCAGCACCTCGTAAAGCCAATTCAAACGCTTTCCCAGTATTAACTTGTTCTATAATATCATGTACATCTTCGAGCTTCAGTTTTGGACCACTTTCATTGTTATACTGAGAGCAGTATCTACATCGCATATTACATAGAGACGTAATCTCCGTCACCACCCGAATAGGAAAACGCAATTCAGTAGGCTCAAACTCTCCTGAAGGTATGCCTTCAACAGTTACCAGACGGTCCATTGAATCGTAACGTAAGGTAAATTCTCCATCATCCCGTATTTTTTCTCTTTCTACTTCTAGATTACGTGACATATTGTTATTACCGTTTAATAGCTGTAAATAAATGATAAAAATATTTTTCTAACGTTAACATTTCTTCCCATACTTTACGATTATTTATTTGCATCTGTCGATACTGCTCAAAATCCATATCATGATAATGTGCAGCTACAATATCACCTGTTTTTCCTACATCACGATGATCAACCCATACACAGTTATCCCTCCAGTTTATCTCATCAGAAAAGGGTAAGGGTGAATCAGTATCAATGAATATAGGGATACGGCCCCACGCAAGTGTTTCATAAAATCTATAGGAATAATTTCCTTTCCCCCTTATACAGACAACATAGTCACTGTTGTTCAAGGACCGAAAATATTCCTGACGGACTTTCAGAAGACCTTCTGAATTTCGATCCCTATCAACTCCTCCGCAATATTCTCCCCTTCTAATGAAATCGGTCTGAAATTTCCTAGAATTTTGTAGAGTATTCAACACTTTCGCTCTGAATGCATAGACCAATTCAGCCTGTGTGTCTGCATCCAAATCTGACAATCCCTCATCAACTAGATCATGGAAATGATCCAAGTCTCTATCACTTAACGGCACAGACGCAGACCATCCACAGAAACTTATGGTAGGTCGAAGAGTTTTTCTTCTTATATTTAGTTTGCCTCCTCCATAAACAGCTAAAGGATCGCCTACAAACCCAGGCATAGCATACTCATTTGATCTTTTTTTTGAAGCATTGAACGACGTTCGAACAATCAATGGGGCATTTGGAACACACGAGACGCCAGTCCGTAAATCCAAGGGCAGATCATCGTCAGCATTATATTGAACAACAGACCTTTTCTGCAATTGCTGCATCAAATCCAGAAACTGGATACCCTGATGTATGGTAGCTGCCCTCTTGTAATGCTTCCAATCAGAGGGTAAAACAGCAAAATCTGCATCAGCCGGATCAGAAACATACCCAAAAAGATTTCTATAGTTCTCCTCTAAACTCCTAAACCTGTCCACATCTTGGAATTCTGACTTATCTTTAATGCCCACAGAAGTACCAAACGTATCTTCATGCCAAGGATGCAGAATAAAAGACGGAGGAGCTTCCGGCCTTGCCTTATACCGCCAATTAGTATACAGACTTATTCTTTCTGACATGGCAAATAAGTGTTTATTATAGCGCAAAAGGGAACAATATACTAAAACATGTAGAAAGTAGAGCCTGTTGAATAACATCTCCTGAATAGGGTGACTTTTCTTGATATGCTGGGGATAATGACAACGTTTGAAATGTTATTCAAATAGGTTACCGCACAGAAGTATAAGACATAAATTCAAAATTTATAAATTGTTTACTACTCACTAATATCTAGTATATCTAGCCTGGAATTTGCCAGGTCGATTGATAGTAAAATATTATTTGTATCTACATCTTTAAGATGTATAATTTCACCTTCCTGTTCAAAGTACCCGTTATTAAGTTTTTCTGCAATTTCAGTGATCTTTGGAGTGAGCGGTTTTTTAAACCTTGTGGTATTAGTTAGATCCACGGCTGTCTTTTCTTGAAAATCAACCAAATAACCATTAATTTCATCGTTTATTAAAGGTTCTGGATTCAAACCATAAGCACCTTTGCCTATAAACACCAAATACCGTCCATCTTGCGAAAAGGTTGATTTGTTTAAACTGCCTTCTATCTCTACATTAATTATTTTTTGTGGAAATTGATCTTCAGCTAAGCTATGCACTCCTTCTGAAGCAAGGATATAATATTTACCATTGTGTAGGGGTGAGATAGATTTAAAAACTGGCGGCTTTATAGGTGGATTCATCGCAAACCAATCAGTGCCGGGAGATCCTAAACCTATTCCGCTAAGTTCATTTCCAGGCTTTAATTCATTTGGGTGAGAATATAAGGTGATTTTTTCTGACACTATATCCATCTTTTCTACACCATCCCACGAACCCATATATAAAATGTTATTCCTTGAACCTAAAATCAAATTAGATCTTGCCCCTTTCGTCTTGAAAACTGAAGCTGAATGCTGATCTATTGATGGGTCAATTAACAATTCATTACCAAAGTATTGCTTAACGATTTTGCCTGTGTTCAAGTCTATTTTATAGATCTTGGATGCAATTATTGTTTTTGTCTCAGGTAAGAATTTTTCGTCAGGAAAATGAGAATTGCAGCTAACAAATAAGAAATTATCTATTTTTGCGCTGTCATAAACACAACCCAGGACTTCAGGGTTATTTGCTCTTATGAATTTATTATTCTTATTATCATATTCTACAACTCTATTAAACCCCACAACTATAATATGTTCATTATAGTCATATACATCACGGAAATCAGTGAAGTTCGGAAGATCAACCAAGGTTAGGGTTTCAAAATTTGGTATGTACTCTACAAGGGCTTGGTTGTTTATTGGAGGTTGAGAACTATTATATTTTAAAAGTAAGAATATAAAGACGATAATGACTATACAAATTATCACACCTACGAAATATAAGGTTTTCTGAACTAGCTTTTTGCTTTTTTTTGCCATCAATTAAATATAACATACAGAAATTTAATACAATATGGCGTAAGTTCTAAATCCAATCGCAACCCCCTAGAGTAAAATATCTAGCTTCAAGGGGGTGAAGACACATAAAACATAGAAAGATACAAGATTTTGAAAGG
>Ga0075719_103_pt1 | contig 112626 bp, 121 predicted proteins | sample RifGroB1_FD_67780 | JGI IMG/M metagenome (GOLD analysis project Ga0075719, IMG submission 67780) | Microgenomates (Woesebacteria) bacterium GW2011_GWB1_38_8
AATGGTTTTTTAAAAATACTACAGAAGGCAATAAGTTAATGAGAGTACTTATTAAAGACTGAGGGCCCTGAGAGGGTGCTTTCAGCATTCGATTCCCCCTGGGGGCACCATTTGGGAAATGGCGAAATCATTGGGTGCGGAGCTCGCAACGCCACCGCCCGATGCGAGCGCTGCAAAGGGCAAATTCAAGTCCGCCGAGAGTCGCCAATTAAATAAAGAATAGTTCGAGCCGACTTTTTTCGCTATGATTGATAAATTATGGTAATTATTTTTTTCGCGCGCGAAAAAAAATAACGGAAGCGAGGCCGCGTTTACCCTGAGCGGAGTCGAAGGAAAGCGGCCGAGCTAGCCTTTGCGAAATTCGGTTCTAACTTTTTCGTAAATCTCGACCAAAAGAGAAAAAGAGCCCATCGAGGTGGAGGTTTTAATATCTATAATATGTTAGAATTGAATCAACTAGTTGAACTAGTAATCCCAACTCCTAGGAGCTACAGCGAACTCCTTATTAAATTTACTAATGACGACAATCAAGAAGGTTTATCAAAAGGAGAACTACTAAGATTCACCATAGAAGATGATGCCTTCACTGTTTACAATCCTGCACCAATTGTTATAGAGGGGCAAACGTACCTCTGGGCACGGGTCGAGGAGAAAACAACACAAAAAGAATCGGTTGTACGACTTTTTAAAGAGGGAAAAAGCGGTGAATGGGACGTTGTTCCAGGGGCACCTATTTTTAAGAGGTTACAAGACCCTTTCTATTGCGGAATGATTGACGGCTATCATATTCTTGGCGGAGTTCAGGTATATGATGTGGCAGGAACCTCTGATTTAGGATATAGAACTATTTTTTATCGTTATAGAAATTCATTCACTGAGCTGGTAAACCCAAATGGGGAGATCTGCGATCCTTTTGCTGTTGGACCGAAAAAAATGAAGGGTATTCGACTGATTCAAAGACAAAACAGCCGCATTGGGGTTTTTTGCAGACCTCAGGGCGAGTTTGGTACACGGGGACGGATAGGATATTTTGAAATAGAATCTCTTGATTTATTAGAAAGTGCTCTTTCAGATTATGATCGACAAAAAGATCCGGAAACATTGATCACAGAATTATTTGTTGACGAGGAATGGGGTGGAGCAAATGAGCTTTTTAACCTGCCTGACGGGGAAATTGGGGTCGTGGGACACATCGCCGGTTTTGCAAGAAACAGCAATAAAAAAAACTATTACCCGATGACGTTCATTTTTGATCCGGAAACCAGATCGGTGGGCAATGTCCAAATGATTGCTACTGCGGAACAATTTCCACCAGTTGAGGTAAAAAAAGATGATTTAGGGAGCATATGTTATAGTGGTGGTCTGGTAAGGTGGTTAGCTAACGGTGATGCCTGGTTGTATGTGGGAATAGGAGACACGAAAGCAGGACGCATTCCCATCAAAGACCCATTTGGGGATAAAGTTGTATAAAAGTTCTTTCCTCCTTCATTAAAATTTCGGAAGGACAAGTAAAATTTTTGCGTTTTTCTTTGAAATAAGTTCGAATTTTTCCAAAAACGAGCACAACATAATTTGGCTTCATAATGTAAAATAAGCAATGCATAAAAAGATTTTAATTTTTTCCATTCTTATTTTGTTTCTATTCTTTGGTCCTAAAAAAGTATTTGCTGTTGAAAATCCATTGGCAGTAGCGAACAATATTTACGGAATTCATATTTTGGATGAAAATGATCTTCAGGATGCCGCAAATTTAGTTAACTCAAACGGTGGAGATTGGGGTTATGTAACTTTGGTCATAAGAAATAATGAAAGAGATACAAAACGTTGGCAGAATGTTTTTGACCAGATGAGAAGACTTCACCTTATTCCAATAATTCGCATTGCGACAAAACAATCCGACGGAGGATGGGAAAAACCTAATTTTGACGAAATTAACGGATGGATAGGGTTTTTAAATTCTTTAAATTGGGTAGTCAAAAACCGCTATATTGTTATTGGCAATGAACCGAATCATTCAAAAGAATGGGGAGGACAAGTTAATCCCATTGAGTACGCAGATTATCTCTATACTTTTTCTCAAAAACTAAAATCGTCCTCAGGAGATTTTTTTGTAATTCCTGCCGGATTTGACGCATCAGCTCCGAATTCAAAAGATACTTTTAGTGAAGATTTATTCCTACGGCAAATGATCGAATACAAACCCGATATATTTAATTATGTTGACGGCTGGGCATCTCATTCATATCCAAATCCAAATTTTTCCGGATCTGAAAATGCCGAAGGTCGGGGATCGGTTCGTACTTATAAATGGGAATTGAAATTTCTGGATAGCCTGGGAATAAAAAAACAACTTCCGATATTTATTACAGAAACTGGTTGGGCCCACGATAAGGGAGATAACATTAACGGATTCAAAGATACATCCATTATATCAGATAAATTCAAAGCAGCTTTGGAAATAGCTTGGAAACACGAAAGGATAGTTGCAATAACACCATTTATCCTGAATTACCAATCTGAGCCATTTGATATTTTTTCCTGGAAAAAAAATGACGGTACTTTTTATGAAATATACCAAGAAGTTCAAAAACTTCCTAAGATTTCCGGAAAACCGACGCAAATTGCTGCTATTGACGTCATATCTTTGATATTCCCGCCTCTTATTCCAAGTGATGGTTATCTATCGGGAATTGTATTGATCGAGAACACCGGACAACAGATATGGAAGGGGACCGAAAAAATATATACTGAAAACAGGGGACATGAAGTTACCCTTGAACCGATAACACACAGGGCAGATATTGAACCTGAAGATAGAACTTTTGCAATAGTAAAAGTAAAATTAGGTAAAAATTAACACTATCTGTGAGCCGCGGAGGAGTCGAACCTCCAACCTTTTCCTTAAGAGGGAATTGCTCTGCCATTGAGCTAGCGGCCCATAATCTTATCAATATTCTCGGCTATTAATTTTTTAAGCGCTTTTCCAATACCAGTTTTATAATAACTTTCTCTATCTCTAGCATCTTTTTCACAATTATATTTTTCAAAGTAAATAAGTTTTAAAGGTTTATTAATTCTAGACCATTTATTACTACCATTATTATGCTCTTTAACTCTAATTTCAGGCTCTTTCCTTGTTAAACCGACATAAACTTTATTATTTTTAAGACTTTTTGCAAAGTAAACAAAATAAAGCATTTTAAATGAGCTTCGTCCAAAGGACGATCAGCCTTTGGCTGAAGCGGCCCTAGGCTTATAATTTTATCAAATTAAGATTACTTTTTCACTATTCATTAAATATATTAATTAAAGACTTCTTATACTTCAGGTATAACCACCATAAATAGTTTTAACTATATTTGGGAAAGCAATTACTAAACTTAATAAAATAATAAGATAAATTAAATTAGATTTCTTTAATTTAACTAAAGATGACACGCTTATTTCACCAATTGCAATATTTTCAATTACCATAAAGGTAACAAACAGAAATGGAAGAAATAAACTAAAAATAAATCTAGGTGAATATTCAATCATCATATACCAAACAAATATATTAATATGAATAAAAATGTATATTATTACAAACAAGAAAGGGACTAAGTTATCTTTCAAAAATATTAGAGAAGACTTTCTTTCGACTAATATTAAATATATTGACAGTAATAAAGAAAGCAAAATGAAAGAAAATGGTATAGCTGCGTAAGTTCTAGTAAGAATAGTCATTTGAAAAAATAACCCTAGTTTCTGTCTATTAATAATTTGCTTAAATGTATGTTCTCTTAAGTATTTTTCCGGGCCGGGAATCATCTCTTCCGGCATGTCAGGCCAACCCAACGTATCCCCATGAGCTCTGGTTCCTTTTACAACTTCTGCCCACGAATCATACCACATATAAAAGTTAGTGTTTACGTTATAGAAAAACTTGCCATAAATCTTTTTGTTTTCAATTAAATAAGGGAAAAGGATTAAAATAACGGCCGTAAATGAAATTAAAGTACAAATTAACAACTTTTTGGCATATGCCTTATTTTTAATCAGTTGATGAATAATATAAGCAATTAAAAATCCTATAAATAACGAAAATCCCAATAATGCCGTTGCTTTTGCCAGATATGATATCGCTGCAAATACTCCTGCAAAAAGAGCGTCTTTATATTGTCCTTTTTTAAGCGTTTTCAAAAAGTAAATAAAAGTAAAAAAGTAAAGCGAATAAAAAAGGATTTCTGTCTGAAAATATGGTGCTTTAAGAATGAAAAGTGTAAAAGCTGTTAGAAGAATAAATACGATAGCCCCAAAATATTCTAAGTATTTCGATATTTTTTTAAATATCAAAAAAAGCATTAACAGTGATATCAAAATATTTATCAATTTACCTTGTTGGAAAAAGGCTTTGTCATTCATTCCCGGTGTATAAAAAATAGCCTGAATATACGGGTACAGTGGAGTTCTATTTCTGTCCCCCAGATACCAGAAATTTTTTTGATGTATTTCTTTTACAATTCTTATATAATGATGTTGATCGAATCTAGAAGCATCAATATTTATAGTATTTGAATGTTTAATTGTTAAAAAAAGATAAACAACAATTAATATAAATAAAACTAATATCTTTAAGTATTTTTTCATTGTTTCATTCTTAAACTATACCACCTGAAAAACTTGACATTTAAAAGCTTTTTGTGGCATTCTGACAAAAGACATAATTCTTTATGGAAATTAACTTATTACTTGATAAAGCTTCATTTGCTAAAAAAATAATATTATTAATTACTTTCTTTGCTATTACACCACTGACTTTAATTGTTTGTCTAATATCGCTAGTTGCAATTTCTTCAACAGAGAGCGTTACAACAATAACGCAAGCTGAAATATTGGAATATCCGAAACCCGGCGTTCAAATATTTGCATCTTTACCCTCAGATCTTCCGAGCATTTCCGCAGAAGTTATAGCGGCCGACGCCAGGCCTGAAATAATATATAACTATCTTGCAGCAAATAACTCACCTTTAGCCCAATATTCTGAGTTAATTGTAAGTATTGCAGATAATTATGAACTTGATTATCGTCTTATTACAGCTATCGCCCAGAAGGAATCCGGCCTTTGCAGGGTAATCCCCGAAGAAAGCTATAATTGCTGGGGTTGGGGTATACACAGTCAAGGTACATTAAAATTTAGTTCATTCGAGGAAGGTATAGAAACGGTTTCGCAAGGATTACGTAAATATTATATTGATGAAGGTTATGAAACAGTTGAACAAATAATGAAAAAGTATGCCCATCCTTCCTCAACAACATGGGCAGAAGGCGTTCTAAATTATATGAACCAAATGCAATAAACCTTTCTGTGTTACAATCTTTCTGAAATATGACCGCATACTACGATTCATACGATTATCCGTTGTATTGGGAGGGACGCGAGTATGAACACCAATCAGAAGTTCACGCTATAAACGAATTTCTGAAAAAAATTCCTAAAATCAAAACAATCCTGGAAATAGGTGCCGGATACGGCAGATTAACTCCGATATATTATTACCGCTCAGCAAAAGTCATTCTGACAGACCCATCATCAAAAATATTGAAAATTGCAAAAAACAACCTTAAAAACAAAAAAATAAAATATATACAATCCAAGCTGGAAAATTTACCCAACAAAATTCGTGCACATTCAGTAAATTTAATAGTTCTTGTAAGAGTTTTACATCATATCGAAGATTTAGATTTTGCTTTTTCTACAATTAATAATCTATTAACTCAAAAGGGTTATTTTTTACTTGAATACGCTAATAAAAGACACCTTAAAGCTTTATTTTCAGAATTATTTCATGGAAATCTAATGTTTCTTCTAGATATTTTCCCAAAGGAAGTTAAATCTAAAAAAAGGATTAAATACAAATTACCTTTCAGAAACTACAACCCCGATCTCATAAGAGAAAAGTTATATAAAAATGGCTTTAAAATAATTGATACAAGATCTGTTTCAAATATAAGAAGTCCATTTTTAAAAAAACTAATACCCCTGGATTTGTTACTGTTTATTGAAAAAATTCTGCAGAAACCTTTTTCCGGTATATATTTGGGTCCTTCTATGTTCGTATTAGCGAAAAAGGTAAATTAAAATATCTTTACACACATTAGTCTACTACATCAGAGACACATATTATAAGTAATATATATCTACTGGTTAATGTTATATAAGATTATATTATATATTCTTCAGTCTATATTTGACAAACCTATAATAATATGCTATATTAGCTCCACGTTCTGAGGCAAATTCTGATTTATTCGGAACTGAGCGTCAGAATTATATATGACGGGTACCGTAAGGTACCCGTCTTTTTTTGAACAAATACTATGAAAATATTATTTATTCTTTTATTTATTTTTTTATTTTTAGCAACCGATAATGTTTCGGCTAAAGTTGACGTGGTTAGTTCTTCTGCCAGTTTTAAGACTAAAGGTAATACCCTCGATGTTGATAATCGTGTATCTAAATTAAGCGATTTTTTCGAAAATTATAAATCGCCACTCGCTCCTTTTTCCGACGAATTTATTTACTGGGCTGATTACTATAATTTAGACTGGAGGTTAATACCTGCGATTTCCGGAGTAGAATCTACTTTTGGGAAAAACATTCCTAAAAGTTCTTTTAACGCTTATGGTTGGGCAAATGGTAATTATAAATTCACATCATGGGAAAATTCAATCGAAATTGTCGCAAAAACTTTAAGAGAAAAATATTACAACCAAGGGGCAAATAATATAGATAGAATAGCAAAACGTTATGCACCCCCAAGTCATACTTGGGCTTGGAAGGTTAAATTTTTCATGGAAAAAATAGACCCCACTCCGGTCGAATTTGACCTCTGAAGCTGATATAATTAGTTGCTTTGCGCCGAGGTGGCGAAATTGGCAGACGCGCAGGATTTAGGATCCTGTGAGGGTTATACCTTGTGGAGGTTCGAGTCCTCTCCTCGGCACTTATATAAAAAGGGTGTAATATAAATACATATGGGGGAAACACTTCACTTGCATACAAGCAACCTAAAAAGTCATAAGCAATTATTCATGCTACTTATACCGTCATTAGTTTTTGTTGTTTTTTTAGGCCTCCTTTATTTAATAAGTAAACAAATTATCAATATTGACAACAGCACTATAAAAATCGAATCAGCTATTCTCGGAGATGAAACAAATAACCCTTAATTGAATGTTACTTGACAAATTATATATAAGTAGTTAAAAATTATATATATAAATGAAAGCTATTATAAAATTATCTATTATTTATTTTGTAATGTTGTTGTTAACTCCATCATTTGTAAACGCCCAAACCCCTACTTTATCCCGTACGCAAATAAAACAGCCAACTATCAGGCAAATGAAAGTAGAAAGACAGCTCTTGTTGGAACAAAAACGGTTGGAACTACAGGAACGTTTGCAAGATAAAAAAGCTTCCCGCGAAGCTCAATTAAATCAAAAAAGGCAAGATAGAATTAAAAAGTATTGGGGAATGCTTGAAAAACGATTAAATGCTGCTATTGAACGACTCGAGCGTTTAGTTAATAGGCTTGATTCTAGAATCGCAAAAATTAAATCGTCCGGTGAAGACATAGACACATCTGAGGAAGAATCTGTTTTGCTTGAAGCTAAACAAAAGCTAACCGACGCTAAAGCACAACTTGAAATAGCGGATAGTATGCTTGATGAAGTTCTAACTTCACAAAATCCAAAAGAAGCATTTGACATTATTCGGGAAACAGTAAAAGATATAAAGAGTGATCTGATAGAAATTCACAGAATGCTTGTACAGGTAATTGGCGATTTAAGGGGTTTGAGGGTAGGTAATAGTGTAACTGCCACACCTTCCGCAGAACCAGCTATATCCGAATAAATATGAAGTTGATATCAAGTAAAAATTTTTTATTCTTATTAGCAGCACTTTTGGTTGTTGCTCTTGGAATAATGGCTTTGTATTCATACAACAAGCCAAAGCCAAAAAGCCAAAACACTTTCAATATAGAGTTAAACCAGATTAAATCACAATCAGGCTCTGATAGTCTTGAAGCTATAGAAAAAGACGTTAATGATACTGAATTAAATGATATCGATAAAGAACTTCAGAGTATTGACAACGAGCTTAACTAAGTACAATACTAAGCCTCAATGAAGAAGTTTCTACTTCTTGTATTATCGATAGTTATTATTATCTTTGCATTTTATTATTACTCATATTATTCTTCTGAAACTAAAAATGATCTGCAAACTGAAAATAGCCAACAAGCTGTTAGTTTAAAACCTAAAGTGATAATCAATGACAATGAAATATTTGTCGATCTTGCCAAAACAGCGGAACAATTGTCAAAAGGATTATCAGGTAGGGAAAAATTAAATGATGATGAAGGAATGTTATTTCTTTTTGGATCTAAATCTTATCAGACATTTTGGATGAAAGACATGCTTATTCCGATAGACATTATTTGGATCTCGGACGACATGATTGTCGATATATCAAAAAATGTCCCCCAACCCGTTCCCGGAACGGCTCAATATCAATTACCAATTTATTCTCCCACTAAACCAATTAACTATGTACTTGAAGTTAATGCAGGTTTTTCAGACAAGTACGGGATAAAAATAGGAGATACAGTTGACATATCTAATATAAAGTAAATTCCTCCAATTCCTTTACACTGCCCGCCTGCAACGCTTGATGCGTAGCATCTGCGGGCTGGCCAAAAGCAATTCTATCGGGAACAGCGCTTTTTGCCGAATACATTCTCGCCGGTATAATCACAAAGTTTCCCCAGCGTTCATTTATTTTATCAATTGAATTAACTAATTTATATTTTTTTGCAACATCCTCAAATATTTCTAATTGAATCGATTTAAACTTCATTAGATTAAAGCAAGATACCGCCATATCCCTGACAGGCTTTTGAAAAGGAGAAGTATATAAAATCTTCAATGCTCTTTTGTAAATATCGCGGGTGTCAAATACCGTCTTTTCCAGGGTTACACTTTTATGCCAAAAGCTACCATCCCGATACGACATGGCCAGGTGAACTCCTTTTGTCTTATATCCGGCGTTTCTTAAGCGAGCACTCATCTTCGTTACCAGCTTAGCCAAAATAGGAGAGAGTTCTTCAATATTAACCAAAGGTTTCGGTAAAGCATATGAGTTACCATAACTTCTGCGACCAAATTCTACCTTGTCAATCTCCCAACCGCGCAAACGAAGATACCAATAATAGCCATTAATAGATTTGAATGCAGCCCTTAGCTTCCATAAAGGTGCATCATAAAAATCCGTAACCGTACAAATTCCCATTCCCGCAAGCCTTAGCGCATTTCTGACCTTTATGTAAGGAAGGTCGGTTAGTTTAAGTTTAAAATAACAGCTTAAAAAGTTATCCTTATTTATCTCGTCCAAACCATCCGGTTTATGAAAACCGGATGCTAATTTTGCCAAGAATCTATTGGGTGCAATACCAATGGACACGGTTAACCACTCTCCAATCTCTGTCTTTATCCTTTGTTTTATTTCGCTTGCTACCTGCTGCATACTACTTGCTACTAACGAAGGAAATCCTTCCAAATTCAGCACAAACTCATCAATTGATTTGGGACAAAGGTCGCTCGTATATTGTGAAAGTAATTTTCTCAGAGCCAGGTGAACATTCCTATATTTCCAAGGGTCTGACGCAAGAATAATTAATGAAGGGCATAAAATCTTGCCGTCTTTAACACGCATTCCGGTCCGAACTCCGTATTTTTTGGCTTCAATCGAAGGAGCAAGAATACACCCATTTGCTGTGGTATAAGCAGCAACCGCGATCGGTTTTCCCCGAAGATGCGGGTTCGCCTGCTGCTCGATGGTGGCAAAACAAGAGTTAAGATCGATATGTAATATTGTAGAGGGATTTGGATTAAAGGCTAAATTATTCACATCTGTACCGTTTTTTCTTAACTACAAATCCGAAATTCGAATTTAGTACTTCGTGCTTCGAATTTTCAGGCCGGAAGGCCGTCGCTTATCTCTTCCAGTCTCCAATGCAAATTGTCGGTATTTAAAACGAGGCGGAAAAATAAAGTTTTACTCGCTACCGAAAAAACATGGAAAAGGGTTCGCCCTTGGCGAAAAGTATGATGAAGTCCTATCTTTACAACAGGGTAAAGTCGCCCATTCCAAACCAACCACCTAGGGATAACCTTTCGCTTTGTACTATCAAAGCTCAATGACACTGAAACCGGAGCCGAAATTTTTTCAATCACTGTTAGAATATAAGAGTAAAAGAGTGTAAGGGTATAAGTATTAAAACTTAAACTCCCAAGCTCTCACGCTCTTACACTCTATTTATAATCCCTAACAAAACCCGAAGTCAAGTCCCAGTTTATGAGGCCTGATACCTTTAGACTTAGAAAAATAACTTTTGTGATATTAAGATGCGGTTGACCATTCTTATCTAGTCTTTTACTATGTAGTGGTAAATAAGATTTAAATATGCCCAAAAAATATCTTATACTACCTCTTTCTCTACTTTTCTTACTCCTCATAGTCTTTTCGTTATTGAAAGCCGAATCTACTTATTCCGCAGCAAATCACGTTGTGATTTCAGAAGTACAAGTGGGTGGAGGAATCGCCGGTGACGAATTTGTCGAACTTTATAATCCGACAAACGATTATGTCAATATAAACGCATGGAGATTGACCAGGAAAACCGATACTGGAACACAATCAATACTTGTTTCTTCCCTGAATGGATTAATTCAACCACACGGTTACATCTTGATAGCTCCACCAACGGATTATGATGGCAGCGTAACCCCGGATATTACATATTCAAATACATTAGAGCGTATTGCAGCCGAAAACACAGTACTTTTGTATAGAGACGCCGGAGTTTCTATTGTAGACAAAGTCGGATTAGGTGGAGCTACCGATGTCGAAACTACTGCAATAACTAACCCGGCAAATAACGGCAGCGTAGAAAGAAAAGCAAAGTTGACCTCAACCGTTGATTCTATGGAACCGGGAGGAGATGACGAATTTGAAGGTAACGGGTATGACACATTTAATAATTTAAATGATTTTATTGCAAGAACTATATCGAATCCTCAAAACTCAAGTTCGCCAACTGAAACTTCAACACAAATACCGGTAACAGCACCGATAACTCTTTACGCAGTTTTGGAAGGTAATAACGAAGTTACTTCTGTTGACACAACTAATGATGGATTTGCTTCACTTACATTTAATTTTTCTGAAAACACTTTTGATTTAAACCTGTCAGCTAAAGAGTATCAGATTGCTGACCTGACCGGCGCTCATATCCACCTTGGAGCAATCGGAGCCGAAGGTGCAATTTTAGTTGATTTGGGTCAACAAGTTCCTTGGGTTCAACAGCCTGCTAATATCATTCGAAAGATAATTACAGATATGCAATTTCCTCAACAATATATTGACGAACTTCTGGCAGGTGACACTTATATAAACATCCATACTAATAGCAATCCCGACGGAGAAATCCGAGGACAGTTATCAACACAATGGCCTCCGCCTGACTATGGTACACCCATACCAACACAACCATTAACTCCAGTTCCAACTGAAGAACCTACACCAATCCCTACAGAAGAGCCAACGCCTCTGCCTACCCAGGAACCCACAGTTGTCCCTACAGTTGAACCGACAGTCGAACCAACACAGGAGCCTACCCCATTACCGACAGATGAACCTACTCCAGTACCGACCGCAATACCGACTGTTATTCCCACCGAGGTACCTACGCCTATACCTACAGTTGAACCTACAATTGAGCCCACGCCAGTTCCAACTGCAGAACCAACTGTTGAACCTACAGCCGAACCAACGCAAGAACCTACTCCTTCGGTTGAACCTACTGCCATTCCAACTCCTCAACCGACACAATTACCTACTCGTTTTTTGGGATCATTCCTTTTTCCCGGAAGAACTACATCCTGCAGATTGATTTTCACTCCGATGAGATTTGGATTTTTGAGACTGTATTTTCCCATGATCTCATGCACTTCTTTCCCAGACTAAAACCCACTTCTTGTGCAGATTATAGTTTTTTCCTAAACTTATTACATGACTGATTTAGCTCCACTTATTAAAAAAGAATTACCCGAAGCCTGGCCATTAAGAAAACTCATTGGCCCAAGTTTCATTATCCTTGGAGTCGGCTTGGGGAGTGGTGAACTTATTCTCTGGCCCTATTTATCTTCAAATTTCGGATTAGGAATTATATGGGCAGCTGTTCTTGGCATCACATTCCAATTCTTCATTAATATGGAGATTGAAAGATACTCATTAATAACCGGCGAAAGCATTTTTGTTGGCCTAACGCGAAAATTTGGAAGATTTGCCCCTATGTGGTTTATACTAACAACTCTCGTTCCTTGGATGTGGCCGGGTATAATTGCCTCGAGTGCTACGGTTTTTGCAAAAGCATTGGGTATTAACTATTCAGGTTATGTCGGTATATTTCTTCTTTTAATAATCGGCTTGCTTTATAGCTTGGGGCACGTAGTCTATAAAACCCAGGAAAGTGTTCAAAAAGCGATCATATTAATCGGCATCCCGTTCATTTTTTTAATTACGTTTTATTTTGCACAATCTGATGATTGGCTAGCATTAATTCGAGGTATTTTAGGACAAGGACTAACAGCAGACGGGCAGAAATTTTCATTTATTCCCTTAGGGCTTCCTTTTGCAACTTTTTTAGCTGCTTTGGCATATGCAGGAGCAGGAGGCAACTTAAACCTCGCTCAATCTTTGTATGTAAAAGAAAAAGGTTACGGCATGGGAAAGTACTCAGGAAGAATTACAAATATTTTCAAAGGTAAAAAGGAAGAAATTAAACTTGAAGGATCCACTTTTGAAGTAAAACCGGAAAACATCAAAATTTTTAATACCTGGTGGAAAAGAATCAACATTGAACATGCAATAGTTTTTTGGGCAACAGGGGCTTTTACCATGCTTTTACTGTCTCTTTTGGCTTATTCAACAGTTTTTGGAAATCCTGGAGTCGAAACAAGTATAAATTTCGTTATCCACGAATCTTTGGTTATTGCCTCAAAAACAATACCGTTTTTAGGTACCTTCTTTCTCATTATGGCGGGGGTGATGCTTTTTGGAACTCAATTTTCTGTTTATGGTTCAAATGCAAGAATATCAGGCGAAAATTTGGTAATTCTGAATCAAAATAGATTCAAGGTCCAAAATCTGCCCAAGTATTTTTATTTGTTTTTGTGGTTTCAACTCTTTGCAGGAATTATTATATTAACTTTAGGATTTACCGAACCCCTGGCATTAGTAGTAACCGGAGCAGTATTTAATGCAATATCGATGTTTATTTATACAGGAATGATTCTATGGCTAAATCTCACTCTTTTGGAAAAGCCTCTAAGACCCTCTATAATAAGAATAGTCGCAGTTGGGAGTGCTTTTGTGTTTTACGGAGCTTTCAGCATCTTCACAATCTACAACAGATTTTTTACTTAATTTCTTCTTAATTTCTTAATAATTATCTAAAAAGTAAAAGGTTAGAACGTAATCAACCCGTAGGGTTGATTAGCTTCGTACCTTACACTTTCTATTTCATTCACACTTACAGATGGTAAAATACGCTTAATGAAGAAATACTTACTATATTTTCTCCTCACCGCATTGTCATTTTTCTTTGGCTGGATATTAAATGTAACAATACAAAATAAGGTCCCAAACCTTCTCAAATCGATTACAAAGCCCGTGAGTATTGAAAAACCCCTAAACTTACAACAATATTCAATAGGGAAGCTCTCGGAAACGTCTATTAATCCTGGTAAATTAAAAATTATTGAGATTATATCGGGAAAAGAACATTTTATTTCTTACCTTTTCGAATTCGAATTCAATCCAGATCCAACTTCCAATGAATTCAAAAAAACAACCGGCCAGATTAACCTGCCTGCCGGAAGGCAGGTGTCACAAAATATAAAATATCCTATTGTAGTCATGCTCAGAGGTTATATTGATCAGGATACCTTCACGACGGGCGACGGCACAAGGCGTGCTGCAGAAGTTTTCGCTAAGGAAGGATTCATTACTATAGCACCTGACTTTTTGGGTTATGGTGGATCAGATGATGAGGCTGGTAATATATTCGAATCCCGCTTCCAAACATATGTTACGACAATATCCTTATTAAAAACTCTCGATTCAATCGCCAAAGATTCAAGTTTAATTTACTTCTCTGATCAACTTCAGCCAAAGGATGATTGGCTTTTGGCCAAATTTAACCATTCCTCTATCTTTTTTTGGGCTCATTCAAACGGTGGTCAAATTGCCTTAACTACCCTGGAAATTACCGGCGCTATATACCCCACAACTCTCTGGGCACCCGTTTCAAAACCATTTCCATATTCTGTTTTGTATTATACCGACCAATCAGTGGATGAAGGAAAGCTTATAAGATCTGAGTTATCAAAATTCGAGGAAAATCATGATGTAAAGCTTTATTCCTTGACGAATCACCTTGATAAAATAAATGCCCCATTGCAAATCCAGCAAGGTACTTCAGACGACGCGGTACCGATTGCCTGGAGCAAAACTCTGGTTAATAAGTTGCAATCGCTCAAAAAGGATATAACTTATTATGAATATCTGTATACCGACCATAATATGCGACCGTCATGGGATTTAGTAGTTTCAAGAGATTTGGAATTTTTCAAAAAGCATTTGACAATTGATAATTAGATAATTCATTATTAATATAATGTTAGACAATAGTCATTAAAGTTTAATACCATGAAACTCTTAATAACTCTTTTTCTTAATATCTTTGCTTTGATGGTTGTTTCTTATCTGGTACCCGGATTTAGTTTTACTGATCTTTGGTCAATACTTGTTGCCGCGGTAGTTATCGGAGTTGTTAACACCTTTATTAAACCGATCTTACAAATTATCTTTTTACCCTTAAGTATAGTTACATTCGGCATCACAGCTTTTCTAATAAACGTTGTACTTCTCTGGGGAGTAAGCTTTGTAGTACCCGGATTTAATATAGAAAACTTTATGACTGCGGTTTGGGGTTCATTAGTACTATCCTTAGTAAGTCTTTTTCTTCATAAGTTAGCAGAAGATAAGAAAGATTAGGCTTCATATTGACTACAAACTGTATAATTAATGCGTATGAAAACTTATATTAAATCAAAATCTACTCATAATGCTGCCGGACCCGGATACAGAACTCCGGATCATTTCAAGGGAAGTATTTTTAGTGGAGGAGGTTCCAAATTTTCTAATCCCACAAAACTAAAGTTTAATCCCGGCCAATTTAAAACCCAACACAAAGGCTAATATTGTAGACAGTGGAACGTAGCAGGTAGTATGCAATTATTAATTAATACATTCTACATACTACTCTGGCTACATGCTACAAATAAGATATAATACTCCATATGCCTACGAATAAATTATCCAATAATGAAAAGGCTAAAGATGCTGTTATTGCCCGAAGTGATGATGGAACAATTCAAATAACTTTCACCGTTCCTTTCACCGATATCGAAAAGGCCCGAAATGACGCAGCCAACCAGTTAGGAAAAGATATAGTAGTTCCTGGTTTTCGAAAAGGAAATGCACCAATACAAAAAGTTTTAGAGTCTATTCCTGAAAATACTCTTCTCGAAAAAAGCTTATCATTAATTTTACCCAATTTATTAAGCGAAGCTATTAAAAAGCATAATCTAAAACCTGCTATTTATCCAAAATTCGAACTTTTAAAGACTAATGAAGGTGAAGATTGGCAAATTAGGGCTGTCACCTGCGAAATTCTGCCAATCGAACTTGGTGATTACAAAAAGGAAATAACGGGACTTGCTCGGACAAAATCTATTTGGACACCGCAAAAGGGAAAAAAGGACGAAAAGGAATCTCATAAAGAGATGTCTAGAGCCGAAAAAGAACAGGAAGTTATAAAGGTACTTATAAACACTGTTAAAGTAAAAATAGCAAAAGTTCTTATTGATGAAGAAGTCAACTCGCGTTTATCAAAACTTCTTGAGAGAATTGAAAAATTAGGTTTAAATTTAGAAGGATATCTTGCCTCGATCGGAAAAACTGCACAAAGTTTAAGAAGCGAGTACGAAGCTCAATCGCAAAGTGCCCTAGCTTTAGATTTAATCTTGACCGAAATTGCCAAAATAGAGAATATTCAAGTTGGAAAAAATGATGTCGATGAAGCAATTTCAGCCTCAAAAGCTGATCCTGGCTTAGCAAAGGAATTAGATACTCCTGAGCGCAGGCAATTTATTGAAGTTATATTAAAAAGGAGAAAAGTCCTGGATAATCTTATTTCGCTAACATAAATTCTTAAAAAAGCTACCTCTATTAAATAGTTGCAACATTTGCTATAATTCGAGCCAAAATATATGTCTGACAAAAATAAAGCCCAAAAAGTTCTCAGGCAACCAAATCCTTTGGAAGCACTGAAGGATATTGGCACATCTACCGCCAGACAGATGCGCGAGGAAGCAGCTAAGCTTCCCGGTGATTTTATGGAACAGCTTCTTGGTATCCATCCGCAACCTAGAAATTATTCAGGAGAGCTTGTTCCGGGTGAAGCTATTGAATTTACGGAAGTATTTTCCGGGCGTTATGAAGAAATAAATCGAACAAAAGCCCAAATAGCCCTTGAACGCAAGCTTTTGGAAGAAGAAAAAGTACAAATCGAGAAAAAGACAAATGAACTGCGAATTCATTTACAAGTGATACGGGAAGAGATATTACTTCTTGCTCTAAAAACCGAAAATCTGGCTGAAGAAACAGAAGTAGCAGCTATGCAAGCACCGGTTGAACCTGGCGTATACCACGTCATATTTTTCGAAAAATTGTTAGACTTTATGAAAAGCTTCAGCAGAAAAATCGAAGAAGCATCTATTTGGTTACATGCAGTGAATAGTCGTGCAGCCAAAAAGAATGCTTGGGGAGCACGATATAAACAACATGGAGCAAAATACCTTCTATCAGGGGAGCACTACCTCCAGCGCTCAGCAGGCTGAGCTTAATTTCTAATTTCTAATTATTAATTTCTAAAAAAATCCTAATTTTATAATTTTCAAATAAATGTGGTCAATTTACATATAAAGAATCTTGGATTACAATAACTCCAATGAATCAGAAAGACTTATTAAATCCGCTTTTAGAATCGCTTCGCATACCTTCTATTTCTACCCAAGAAGAACATAAACCTGACATGGAAAAAGCAAGAATATATCTTGTAAAACTTTTTCAATCGTTAGGATTTAAAACTAAAATACTTAAAGGTATAAAGCACGATGCGGTCTTTGCAGAACTCACTACACATCACTCACTACCCACTGTCCTGATTTATGGTCACTATGACGTACAGCCCCCCGAACCACTTGAAGAATGGAAAACGCCCCCCTTTGAACCAACAATTGAAGGTGATCAAATATATGCAAGAGGTTCAGCCGACAATAAGGGTCAGCACATGATTCATATAATGGCGATTAAAAAACTCCAAAAAATTCAAAATTCCAAACTTCCTATAAATGTAAAATTTTTAATCGAAGGAGAGGAAGAAATCGGCTCGGTCAGTATCGACTCACTTGCTAAAAAATATTCCAAAAATCTTCTTAAATGCGATTATCTAATGGTTTCGGATACAGAAATGAGAAAGGGTCAACCAAGTATTGATATCGGTTTACGGGGTTTATTATATACCGAAGTTAGACTTCAGACGTCCAAACACGACCTCCATTCCGGCGAATGCGGTGGAATAGCCGAAAATCCTGCAAATCTCTTAGCACATTTGATTTCAAAACTAAAAGATGTAAATGGGAAAGTTCTAATACCCGGCTTTTATGATGATGTTTATCGTTTAACAAATAAGGAGCAGTCTGAACTAAAAAGTGTTCAGAAATCCAGAGCAGAAGAAATTAAGGATGGTGAACTTTTTGGAATCGGTGGAGGAGAAGAAAAATATTCACTGGGTGAGAGAAAGTGGACACAACCTACGTTGGATGTTAATGGTATCTGGGGAGGTTACCAAGGAGAAGGAAGTAAAACTATAATTCCTGCCGTGACATCAGCCAAAATCAGCATGAGGTTGGTCCCAAATCAAGACAATGACAAAATTTTTACATTATTTGAAAAATACGTAAAAACTCTTGTTCCAAAATGGGTTAAGCTCGATATCATAAGACATGCAGACTGTTTACCATATATAGCACCGACCGATCATCCTGTTTTTAATTTAATGAAAAAAAGCCAGAAAAAGATATATGGCAAAGACCCGATATATAAAAGAGTGAGTGGCTCTATCGGCTTTGTTCCGATAATGGCAAAGGCCTTAAAAGTTCCCGTATTAATGGTTGGATTTGCCCTCCCTGGAGCTAACATCCACGCCCCTAACGAGCACTTCAGTCTATCAAATTACTATAAAGGAATTGAAGTAATGACAGATTTTTACTTGAGTCTTGACAAAGTTAGGTTAAATTAAATAAAATACGTTAAATTCATGAGAAATATGGAACTTATCATTGTTAGCGTCCTCCTTTTCAAGGGGGAGGTCTAACATTGGTGAGATAACTATTTCATCAGAGTAAGACCTCTCTAAACGAGAGGTTTTTTTATTTTCTAATGCTAGACATACAATTACCTAATCAAGATTTACTCGAAAGAACAAACTTGCAAGAAGCAATGCGTAACGAGCCTGTATTAGGTAGTGCAGTAAGAAGTGTTGCCGAACGTTTAAATGGTGGATTGTCACCTGCCACGGAAGCATATCTTTCGGAAGTTATAGATATTTACACAGAGGCCTCACGGGTCGAAAGAGAGATAGCAGCGAGTCCAATGGAATTTAACCCCAAAGGGTTGTACACATCAGAATCTCTTGGCAATTTGGATAGCTTACGCAAACATACTTCTGAAGCCTCAATAATATGGGTACTGAAACCTGGTATAACTGTTGATCGAATCCAGGCCGGGTATGTTAAGGTTGCGGGAGAAGACGGCAAACGTTTATTAAACTGGCTGAGCGCTGCATCTTCTCTAAATCTGGGGGGGCAACATCCCGACATAGAAACAGCAGATGCCTGGGCCGGTATAAGATTTGGGAGCAATAACTGTTCGGCCTACCACCCCATGGGTATCGAAGACGAAGCAAAGTCACAGCTTGCTGAGGTTACTCCAGGAAATCATCAAAAAATTATTGTTTGGGAATCTAGTGGAGGCGGTGTAAATACAGTAGCCCAAGAGGCGGCGCTATTACATCAACACACCTTAGGGCGAACGAGTAGAAGGTTAATTGTTCGTTTTGAAAAGGCATATCATGGAAACAATGGTCTTGCAGGGATGGCTACTGATTTTGGGATAGATCGAAAATATGATGTTATATTTAACGGCAATGTTCCAAACGTACGTCTTCCATTCCCAGATACACCACATGCTACGGCCGAGTTCTTAAGTCGTTATGAAGCATTAGTAAGACAAGATCAGGTCGCTGGAATTTTACTTGAGGCAATACAAGGTGATGGCGGAATGAGAATTATGTCTCAAGAAGCAGCCAAATTCATTACAACAGTAAATGAACAACAAGATATTTTATCCATTTGGGATGAGGTTCAGAGCGGGATGGGAAGATCGGGAAAATTTTTGGCTGTTGAGTGGTTTGGTCCCGAAGTTGCTAATTCTCCAAATGCCGCTTTTACATTGGCAAAAGCATTGGCAAATGGATATCCAATATCAGCAGCTGTGTTACCCAAAAATTATGATCAATTTCCTCCAGCAGGAGCATTGTCAACAATGATGGGAAACGCCAGTGGGCTTTTGAGAATGATGACAACCATCCAAATAGTATATCAACCAGATTTTCTTGAGGCCGTCAGACTTAAGGGAGAAATGGCCAAAGATATGCTAAATATGGCTTCTTCGCCAGATAGTCATCTGAGAGGCGGGAGAGGGTATGGACTAATGCTCGGAGCTGAATTTACAAATCCAGATGGTTCTTCTGCAGTAACTGAGGCGATATGTTATTTAGGCGGCTGTGGCGTGTTGGCAGGTGGCGTTGAAAATCATGGACTTCGCCTTCATCCCAGATTGACAGTTGAACCGGAAGTTGTTCGGCGAGTTGTTGAGAAGGTAATAGAGTGCGGCGAACTAATGGATGAAAACGTTGTGCCAGCCTATGTAAAGAGTATGGTTAATGCTGGAAAAAGTGGTTTAGATAAATAATAAAAAATGGTAGATCAAAGACCGCCAACAGATATTATTACTCAAACTCTCGAAGCCATATATGATAAAAGGCCTATTTTGAGAGAATTAGCAAATGGCAGAACGACTATAGAACATTTCGCTACTGCAGCTCAATGGAATCCTAAACCAGGCGACTTTCCGAATAGGGGAATGTTGGAAGAAGTTATCTTAGATGAAACTCAAAGACTTTACGGAACAGAAGTACTTAGAGCCATATCAGAGCATTTTTCTAAAAGCTGGACAGTTGAGACCGGAGCACATGCCCATATTCCCAGAAGTTTTGACCGCGCTTCAAAAAGAGAGGGACCACAACTTAATCCCCTTATCTTTCAGGGTCAGGTTTTCTGGGCGCTGACAAACAGAAGTATTGGTAGCAATATTAATATTAGCCTTAGTTCGGGAAGAGTACCTCCAGACAACCTGAATAGTGGTTCTTACATAGATTTGCCGTCAGGGAGAACTGCTATAAAAACGGTATCGACAAAGAAGTATAGCGAAACACCCCAGGTTTTAATTCCGAGTACAGGAGAAGAATTTATTGGTCAAAAAGTTGAACAATTAAACACTCTCCTTGGGCAGGGCCAAATCAGCGAGGAGGACTACGGCCTTGCAAAAGATATCTTAAACAATTTCCGAAACCATCCCGATGGATTCTCGGATCAGGTTGTGACGTCACATGCGCTGGTAATGAACAGAGTCTTACGAATGAGCGGAATCCGACAAGTAACCCTTGATTCAGAAAGAGTTGCCAGTCAATTTATCGGCAAGGTTTTGGCTGAGTCTAATAGTAGTATTGTAAGCCGAATTTTGTCGGATCCAAACCTATCTAAAAAGTTTATCAAAGAATTTGCGGGAATTGACACGGGCTGGCAGGAAGGTGAATCTCCCTTTTACGGGATTTCTAGTAAAAATGGCGCGGGTCGTTTAGAGGCAAACTACTCAGGAAGTACCAAACCTGATGATCTAACAGAGGCTTTAGCTTCCGTAAGGGTTCTTCCTAAAGGTGTTTTTAAATTTTTTGTGTTCATGACGGAAGCCGGTGTGTGTCCCGTCGGAGGAATGAATCAATCAGGATATTGCACTGAAATAAGAAACAGGGCAAGTAAGTTCCTGAAAGAAATCGGCGAAGCCAAAAGAGCCGAAATATTATCACAGATGCCAACAAACACGGCGGTGATTTCCCCTTGTTGGGGAATTAATTCTCAGTCGCAAGAACCCAGCTTAGTTGATCCGATGTCGGCCGCGGTTGAGCCATTAACACCCGAGGAGATTTCAAGAATAGGCTCGATTTCATCGACAGATTCGTTAGTTATTGCCTCGCCTTCTCTTTATACCTTTCTGGTAGGGAATAAATCTCCTGTTGGATACGCGCATTTATTAGATCTAAAATCGAATGTAGCGGTCGTCAGATAATATGAAAATTAAAAAGGGCGAAGTTCTTCGACTTAAACTAAAACTTGTAAAGCCGTTTGTTACCAGTTTTGCAGAAATTAAAGAAAGAGATGTTGTTCTCGTCAAATTATATAGTAAGGATAATTATGGAGTCGGTGAAGCGCCCGTTCTTGCATTGCCACTTTATAATTCAGAAACACCTGATTCTTCTACCGCCATTCTTACAAACACTTTTTTACCCCTTATCATAAACAAAGAAATTGATGATCCCACAATGTTAAATACTATTTTCGCTCCATTTAAAGGTAATGAGTTTTCCAAAAGCGCTTTAGACGTAGCTTTTTACGATTTAGTCGGAAAAAACAAAGGGGTAAAACTAATGGATATTCTGGGAGCCCAAAAACGAAAAGTGACAGTCTCCAGAACTATTTCTATTCATAAAACGGTTGATGATTGCCTAGATGAAGCTGGTGGCTATATAAAAGAAGGAGCTACTTACCTAAAGCTTAAGATAAAACCGGGCTTTGATTTGGCTTATGCCAAAGCTCTGATGAAAAAATTTCCACAAATTAAGTTAATGCTCGATGCTAATTCTGCTTACACTTTAAATGCAACGACATTAAAAACTTTTAAGGAGCTAGATAAACTAAAGTTATATTGCATAGAACAGCCATTAGAGTCAGTTGACATAATCGACCATGCGAAACTCCAAAAAGAACTAACCACCCCGATTGCGCTAGATGAAAGTATTGAGTCAGAATATGACATGAAAAAGGCAATTGAACTTGATAGTTGTAAGCTTGTAAATATTAAAATCGCCAGAGTTGGCGGAATTACCTCTGCTTGCCAAATAAACAAAGTCTGCAAGAAGCATGGGATTAAAACTTGGGTTGGGGGAATGCTTGAATCGCCAGTTGGCTTTTATGCAAACCTAGCACTTTCAACCTTGGACAATTTCTCATATCCGATTGATTTCCTCGGGGCGTTAAGTTACATCAAAGACTTTGATAAATTTTTTGTCAACAAGCCTTATGAGATTAAGGGTAATTTTCTTTATCTTAAAATTACTAAGCCAGGATTAGGTCTTGACTTAGATGAGAAATTTCTTGACCATTTTATTGCTGAAAAAATAGTAATTAAATAAAGGCTTAGAAGTTGATAATTGTTAAAATTAATAGTATTATTTTGAAACTTATGAAGTTTGGTAACACGTTCCGCTTTTTCTTTTTTAAACCCACTCTAAGCGGGTAAGCACTCTATTTTAAGTATTAAAAATGTAATCCCGCGAAGGCGGGGTTTTTAGTTTAAATACATGGTAGAACGAATACAAAATGGCGACAGAAGTGTAGGATACGTCACATCCCGTCATGAGTATGATGGAAGAAATGGCACATTAATTGATCTGGGTTTAGGTACTAGTCCTATTGGGCCTGCACCTGAACTTAGAATACCTTTGCGAGAACGTGACCCATTTTACGACTTGTCCCAATATTCCGAAGACCCTTTGCATACAGATACAAGAAAACTAGTAATAGAAAGATTGGGATTAAGAGGATTAGAAGATGAATGTGTCGTCTTTGACGCAAACGGAAGTTACGGGGCTGGAGACGAAGTAGTACGTTACCTTCATTTAACAGGTTATAATACGTTGATTGTTCCTAATTATTCATTTCCTAATGTCGCCCAGTGGACAGAAAGGCACGGAGTTAAATACTCCACCTTAGATACCGAGCATCTAAATCCTAATTCATCATTACAAACAGTCTTATCATTGGGCGCTTCGGCTTTAGAAGATACTATAGTATATGTAGATTATCCGAATAACCCTTTCGGATTAGCGGATCCAATCCTCGTAAGGCAAATCGTTGACCACGTAACTCAAAACGAAGGAATACCAATAGTCGATTTGGCATTCGGCGAAGTTTTAGGTGAAGAATTTGGAAATGCAATTCAATATACAGTCGATAAGGGAGGGATTTGCCTGGCGTCACTTTCCAAGACGCAAGGATTTCCACGAGCAAGGGCTGGTTATGCTATTCTGCCCCCAAAATTAACAAGAAACGGGTATGATGGCTCACAAAGGATGGTATTTGAGCTCGCAGGTGAATCTGAATTTATTTGTCAACAACTTTTTTCACCCGATAGCAATGGTGGTTATTTAGCAAAAACACATGCACAAAGAGTAGCATCTTACAATGTAGCAACTAATAATCAATTTTATAGTGGACTCTGTGGACTAGGTCTAGAAGTAAAACCCACCGATCTGAGAACACCTATTCAAGTTGTAGTTTCGGATCTATCGAATCTTAACCAACGTTTAATAATAGAGGGAGTTGTGACAGAAAGTTTATATGACTATCGAGTCACGTTAGGAAACGGGTTACATGGTTATGACCATTCTGCAGTTAGAATGCTAACGCCAAGACCAGGAGAATTAGAAGAAGTATTAAGAAGAGTTGAACTTGCCTTAAAATAGACTTTAACTTAAAATCTACTAATGGAAAACCAAATTTTAAGTCTTTCAAAAAAGCTAATTTCTGTTGCTTCAACAAAAGAAGGTCCAAAATTATTGGCGAAGGTTTTGGATGTTGCAAGAAAAGAAATAACTGAATTCAAAATAAAAGAATTTGAAAAAAATGGAGTTCCGAGTCTACTCGCATCAAACAAATATTCTAGTTCAAAATTCAAATTAATTTTAAATGCGCACCTTGATGTTGTTCCTGCAAATAAATCTCGGTATAAGCCTACTTTAAAATCTGGAAAACTATATGGTAGAGGTGCGTATGATATGAAGGCGGCAGCGGCGGTTGAAATCCTTGTATTTAAAGAAATCGCAAAAAAAGTAAATTATCCTCTAGGACTTCAACTTGTTACGGATGAAGAGGTTGGAGGGTTCAGCGGAACGAAATACCAAATTGCGAAAGGGATTAAAGCAGATTTTGTAATAGCAGGGGAACCAACAGACTTTGGAGTAAATAATAAAGCTAAAGGAATTGTATGGGCAAAAGTAAAGGCTAAAGGGAAAAGCGCACACGGAGCCTATCCATGGCTAGGAGAAAACGCAATTTTAAAAATTAATGATTTTATAAATTTACTTAAAGAAAAATATCCTGTTCCTAAAAAGGAGGTGTGGAGAACAACTATAAATTTGGCTAAGGTTTCTACGGAAAATTCTACATATAACAAGGTCCCTGATGATTGTGAAGCTTGGCTAGATATAAGATACATTCCTGAAGAGTCTGTAACAATTATAAAAGATGTGGAAAAATTATTGCTAAAAGGATTAAAACTTGAAGTTTTACTAAAAGAACCACCACAGCTAACAAATGAAAAAAATCTATTCGTAAAAAAGCTTCGTGAATCTACAAATAAAGTTACCGGTAAAATATCTCCTGTTATAGTCAAACACGGAGCTAGCGACATTAGACATTATAACCAATCAGGAACAGATGGAGTAACTTTTGGACCTATAGGAGAAGGTCAACATACAGACAATGAGTGGGTAAGCATTAAAAGTCTTTGGGATTATTACCGAATTTTAAAAGATTATTTATTGTCGTTGAATAACAAGATTTAAATCCAATATTTATATACTCAGTCAAGAATTTCTCTTGCCTCGGGAGAAAATTCAACTGGGGTAAGAAGCTGCGGATCTGATGCGGATACTTTCCCAGTTAACTCGTTTTCAAAGCGTTCAATTAACCACCTTGCTTTATCATTAATCGGTAAAGTTCCGCTTTGCAGAACACTATTGGAAGAATTTGCTACTACAAGCTCATTTACTGGTAATATCTTCGCGGCATTACCCAACATAAGAAGCGAATAGCATTCATTGAATACTTCTTCAGGACCAAAAAAAGATTCTTGAGCATAATATCCATTTTTTTCTGTTGTTAAGTACGCTATTACTGAACTTAATGTCGTACCGCCGAGCCTATTTACACTCATAGGTAAATATAGAACCAATCCATCTTTCCTGACTAGCATTAATTCTTCACCCGATCCGTCAGAAAATACGGAATCTGATAAATCTTCATCTGTATTGCTCTCGTATACCTCTGGAAAATTTCGATCAAATTTAAAAGGTGCAAAAAAAATTACTTCATCGGCATCAAATTCTTCCTTCCTCCGTTTAAATTCCCCCCCTCGATTATATCCGGCTGCCTCTTTTGCTCTTACGGGACTAGTTCTCTTGGCGTCGGTTAGTGCGACTACCTTTATACCACTTTCCGAAGCACCTTTCTTTATATAATCTGGCCAATTCCAAGCCCATACACCGCCATCTATAATTGCATCAGTGGCAGGAGTCACACCAGCCATACCTCCGGCTCTATAAATGTGTGGTCTAACGTAAGCACGGGTACCATTATTAGTAATGTCTGGACCCAAAATGCTAATTAAATCCTTTATACCTTGTACAAAATCATCGATATTAAATTCAGGATTTAAGTTCATCCCCTTGATTGATCTTTTTAATCTACCAATTCGAGGTTCCCATAAAACTAAGTTTGCCGCTTCAATCGATCCATCTTCTATAATCGGTTCCGCACTTAAACCTTCAAAAATTAATTGCGCATAATCTCCGCTCGGAGTATGAACACTTTTCGCCAGGTTGTGATGGGGTGGAACTATTACTAACTTTCCTTCTAATGGTGAGTATTTTAAAATATATTCTGAGCCAGGAAAACCTTTATTTAATCTTTCTCGCTGGTCCAATTCGTCAGGACCAGGTACAGGATATTGATCTAAATTATATTTTATTGGCAAATACTCTGAAATTCTATTCTGAAGAGGTGGTAAATTCTTGTTTTCAATCAAGCATTCTTGGATTAACGTCATTTGCAGTGAAATGATACATTTTTTAAAAACAAATAACAAGAAATATTAAAAAGAAGATAAGTTGTGGACCCGGGAGGTTTCAAAGAACGTCAAACGTCCCTGGCCCTCAACTTCCTGACTTCCAGCTATTTTTTAATCTTAGCTTCGTACTTGTCTAAAAACTCTTCTATATATTGAGCATACTTAGCTAGATCCGGAAGGTGGTTTTGAATATTATCGTAGGTAATCTTACGGTTAACATTCAAATATCCATGAACTACTACATTTCTGTATCCTGTTATGTTTATCATTGTGTCCGCAAAATCGCCTGGTAATATCTTCTCTTTTGCAAGTTCGTAAAAAACTTCACTTGTAGCTTTAAAATCTCTATTTAATCCCAAAGCTGCGACTATATGGTTAGCTATATCAATACATGCTTGCACGGCTATTTGCAAACTGTGCTCAGCCGCGTCATTTAAAACGTCATCCTTAGTAAGCTCTGTTTCAGAAAGAGGTTTAAAATTTCTCTCTATCAGTTTCAGTCGTCTTCTGATTTCCTTTATTCTACTGACAATTCTATATGTATCTAACATCTAATTCTCCTCTCTTTGCCATCTGATTTAGGTACTTATAATACTCGTCGATCGAAGGCTTCAGATCAAAATAAACTCTTAATATATTCTCCTCAAATTCTATTCTTTTTTTTGAATTAAGACCTACCAATATTCTGCCCTCTGAAATTACACGTTGGGCGAAATCTATGGGCTCGAAAGCTAAATCTTGGACTTCAACCCGCTTCCCGGTAAGTTTTTCCAAGTCGTAAAGGTATCTTGTTTGGGGAATATCAAATCCACTAAAACTTTTATGGTCTTTAACTAAAATTGCAAGATCAATATCAGAGTCTTCCCTTGCAAAACCCTTAGCTTGTGAGCCATATAAATAAACAGCCAAAACCTCCGGTCTTTTTACAAAATAACTGCTAATTTTTGCTTTAATAGCTTTATTTATATCCATATTTCAATTATGACACTTAATCGTGTTTTCTCAAAGGTAAAAGGTTAAATAATAGCTCTGAATATAGATTGTAGTGGACCCGGGGGGTCTCGAACCCCCAACCTCCTGACTGCCAGCCAGGCGCGCTAACCAATTGTGCCACGGGCCCTCGTAGGAATGGACTTCACTTTTCGCTAATACGCTAATGCTTATAGCTTACCGTTTCGTTATTTCTCCTCTCAAAATTTGCAGTAGCAAATTTTGTTTAAAATAAATACAATTATTTTAGTTTAATCAGATTATTTTAACAAAACTTTGCTTTCGTGTACAATGATTTGAATACAGAATATTTATGGCAAGTAACCCTTCCTCAACTTATAAAATATCCGGACTGGCAGGTTGGCTTAAAGAAATAGATTCAAAAAGCAAAAATAGTGCATTTCTAAAATCTATATTAGAATTCGATAAAGAACATTTTTTCGTAGTAAAATTCTTATATCACATCGTAGATCTTGAAAGAAATATTCCAAAGTATGGATTAAATTTTCAATCTAAGAAACTCCTGAATAAGCTTAAGTTAGACACTTATGTATATTCGGATATTAGCAACAAAAACTTTCAGGATAGAAAAGGCCTGCTTGTCTACGGCATAAACCATAACGCCTTTTTTGAACCTATCATCCTTCTTTCATTACTTAATCAAAAAAATATTAAGCTGGTTATTTACAGGTTTTACTTTTTTCTAGGCAAGAATTTTCAAAAATACGCTCTTCCTGTTATTTCCAATGCTCACATAAAAAGGGATATTTTCAATCCTAAAAAGAGATTTGATATTGGCCATAGGTTTCATAAAAGAGAAGGACTTGAAAGTGAAGAAATAAAAATAATTAATCAAAATAGCCTAAAAAATGCCTCAAAAACATTAGAAAATGGGGGAATAGTGATAATATTTCCCGGAGGAGCCGGAGATGAGCTTAAAAAATGGGGTATTGGTTTATCAAAAATTATCATCGATATTAACAAAAATAAAAGGAATGATATTTCACTTCTGCCTGTATACTTTTCAGGTATGGGTTATATTCGGATGTTACTGCGTTTAATTAAAGCGTATAAAAATACTTATCTGCCTAAATTAAGAATTGGTGTTTACTTCGGCAAGGAAAAAACAATATCAGAAATATTCAGCATATTGGGAAATGATATCAGTGAGAAATCAATATTATCTTATTTGCGTAAGGATGCATTTTCTCAATACGGATTGAAAGAATTTCCTATTAAAAGATATATTTACCCCCGATATTATCCTTTAGCTTTTACCCAAATTATTGCTTTCTTGATAAAACTCATTCCTTTTAAAGAATTCTTCAAAGCTTAGAAACAATATTTATCTCTTTATATCTTTCTAGTATAATAACAAATGATTAAAGAAGTTTCGCACATTAATTAAAATTGAACCCGTAGCTCAGTTTTGTCCAAAGGACAATCAGTCTTTGATTGAGGCTAGAGCAGCCCCGCACCTTTAAGGACGCGTAGCTCAGTTGGTCAGAGCGTTTACTTGACGCTCTGGGTCAAGGGGTTAAAGGTCCTTGGCTACCAGGTCGGTTAGCTCAGTTGGCTAGAGCGCGGCATTGACATTGCCGAGGCCACAGGTTCGAGTCCTGTACCGACCACTAAGAGATACAAGCACTCGTTAGGGTGTTGAGGTATAACGGTATTTCATACCCCGTCTGGCTCTTCAGCCAGGTCTCTATCCAAATAACATGGATAGAGATAACGTACTAAAACTACTGGATGAATTCGGAAATGGTAGTTGGCATTTGAATTTGAGGGATGTGAATTTCCCAGGACCAGGTACTTATGAATTGTCAGTTTGGGTAAATGGTGCAGTGACTATGTTGATTAGTGATACTTTTTCAGTAGAAGTAAACTAATAACATAATTGTTATAAAATTGCAGGGGAAATGAAAGCACCCCTGCTTTTTTATTGTCCACACCTCTTCCGCTGTATAGCAAAAACCAAGAGCTATACCCTTTTTTCTACAGAGGGGGGGTCGGTTTTTCAAAATTCACAGTTATAGGATTATATTTATGTAAATTTTTATTATACCCCCAGGCACGAGAAGTAATGTATTAGTCCTCACAACCTCTGTTGTGCGACGTCGTCATCAGTTCATTGTCACCCGCGACGATGAAAGGATAACGGTTGGAACATATATGTAAGCGCTTATTTTTTCTTTCCCAATATTCTGTCTATTGCATCTAGTGCAATATCTGTTTGGTTTGGAGGAGTAGGCTTGTATCCTGAAAGTAGCTCCATTAAAGAAGACGGGTTGTGCGGAACGTACCTTACTCCTGTTGCCCCAGTCTTTTTGTTCAGCCACTCCCAAGCTCTTTTGTCTAAGTAGCCGTTGTACTCGTTAATGTCTAACTTCGTGATAATAAAATTTAGACCAGGTAAGGATTCAATAATCTTATCTGCAAAAAACTTACTTGTAGATGCAGTTTCAACAATATAGCTGTTAGGTAAGTAATGCCACCAGTCCAACACATTTGGTAGTTTTATAATTACATTGTGAACCTGGTTTGGAGGAAAAACACTAATATTACTTATGGTTATTTGATAAAAATAATTCATTTTGTTTGACTCCTTTCTGCGATAGCCTTACGTGCATCTATTTTTGCCTCTGTCATAATGTCCCCAGGTACATCTAAAATAGGCTGTACTTCCTGGGGTTTATCAAGTTTTAGTTTTCCACCTTCTTTGTCTCCCAACAACTCAGCTTGCCACCTCAAATACTTGTAAAAATAACTCGTATCTAAGAAAAAAGCTCGTCCTTGTGGGTCTTTTGCCAATTTACCGAATAGATAAAATATATATCCAGTACCACAAGCCCAAAATATAAATGGGAGAAGGGAGCCTGTAGCCCAAGTAAAAAGAACACAAATGAATCCGACAACTCCATCAAACAGAATAAAATTCTTAACCCCACCACTATTTACTGCAAGCTGTAAAAGAAAACCGTCAACTCTGTTTATACGAAAAGTGAGTTTGTCTTTCTCAGCTTTATCTTTGCTCATATTCGAGCCCATTATACCGCAAGAGCGAAAACTTTGATATAATATGAGTAAGGATAGAGAATGAAATATTTCTCTTAAGTGGACTGTGTGTGGGCACGACCTTTAGAGCGCTTACTTGACGTGTAAGAGGCCAGAGGTTCGAGTCCTCTCGGGTTCACAAGGGTATATGTCTTCCAATCTTTTCAAAATGTAATAAGAGGTATACCATTAAATCAATGCTGAAAAGAATTAAAAAATACCACGATGAAAATGTCGAGGAAAAAACTTCTCAAAAGACCACATTTGATACATTAAAAAAACTCAAAATTGCTTATATTCCATACAACGAACTTTTAAAGGAAGGATTTTTTGCCGGAATTGGTTGGGCTGCAGGAGTGACCGTCGGATTTGTTATCATATCAACAATTATTGTCTATCTGCTAAATAGTCTCGGCGGTCTTCCTTTAATAGGAGGCTGGATTGCTAATATAGTAGAAGAAACACAACAACAGCTTATTAGAAGAACACCTCTTTTCACACAATAACCTTGACAGAATATATTTTCTGTATAAAATAGAATAATTAATATGAAATCAGTATTTAAAACCACCACAACTACTACTTCCCAAATCGGGGAGGAGCTTTTGTGGATATAAAACAATAGTCACAAATTAGCGGGAACCTCCCCAAAAGGGAGGTTTTTTGTTAACATTAAAAAACATATAATAATAGTCAACAACCCTCCGACAAACTTGGCACGAGACGTGTTCGAATAGAACTGAAAAGCCGAGTGCGAAGATAAGGAGGGTAACATACAATAATTAAAGTAAATGAAAGACAAAGAATATTTAGATAAATTAAGACACTCTACGGCACATTTGATGGCAGCGGCTGTTATGCAAATTTGGCCTAAAACAAAAAGAGCAATTGGACCTTCGATAGAGGACGGGTTTTACTTTGACTTTGATTTTGGTGGAATTAAAGTTACCGATGAAGATTTTCCCAAAATTGAGGCAAAAATGCGCGAAATCCTACCATCTTGGAAAAGTTTTGAAAAACAAATGCTTTCCGCGTCCGATGCAAAGAAAGAATATCCCCAGAATTTATATAAACACGAAATGATAGATGAATTTTCGGAAAAAGGCAAAAATAAAATCTCCTTCTATAAATCCGGTAATTATTGGGATCTCTGCCGCGGTGGGCACATTGAACACCCTGATAAAGAACTTCAACATTTCAAACTGCTTTCAGTCGCCGGAGCTTATTGGAGGGGTGATGAAAAAAATCCGATGCTGACAAGAATTTACGCAACCGCCTGGCCGACAAAAAAAGATTTAGAAGATTACCTCAATCATCTTGAAGAAGCTCAAAAAAGGGATCACAGAAAACTCGGCCGTGAACTCGACTTTTTCTCTTCTAATCAACTAACAGGGCCGGGACTAATACTTTGGCATCCTAAACTAGCCAGAACAAGGGTAATAGTTGAAGATTTTTGGAAGGAAGAACATTATAAAAGAGGATACCAACTGGTATTCACTCCTCATATAGCAAGCATGGATATGTTTGTAATTTCACGCCACTACAGTAAGTATATTAATTCGATGTTTCCGGCAATGTTACATCAATATATCGAGGGAGAATCCCGTCCTGATTATCAGATGGATGAACAATTAAAACCAATGAATTGCCCTAACCATATTCAAATCTATAAGTCTAAACCCCGCAGTTACAAAGAATTACCAATCAGAATGGGGGAGTTGGGTACTGTTTATCGATATGAACGCGCCGGAACCCTGCTTGGATTAACCCGTGTTCGGGGATTTACACAGGATGATTCGCATGTTTTTTGTAGACCGGAGCAAGTAATAGACGAGGTTAGAGAAGTAATACGCATAACAAAATACATGTATGAAATTTTTGGATTTACAGATTATCAGGCTTATATTTCCACACGTCCGGAAAAATATTTGGGTAGTTTAAAAATGTGGGAATTTGCAGAAAATTCTTTAAAAAAATCTTGTGAACTTGAGGGAATTAAGGATTACAAAATCGATGAAGGAGCAGGTGTTTTTTATGGACCCAAAATTGATTCAAAGGTTAAAGACTCACTCGGGCGAGAGTGGCAATTAGGCACAATACAGTTTGACTTTAATATGCCGGATCGTGCAGAAACAACCGAATCCGACATTGACGATTTTTGGGCAATGAAAACTTTTCATGACAAATTCAAAACAAGAGATAATTTATCCAAATACCTCAAAAAATTAGGAAGAGGATATAATGTCCAATATATTGATGAAAAAGGAGAGAAAAAACAAGCAGTGATGATTCATAGAACGGTTTTAGGATCAATGGAAAGGTTTTTCGGAGTACTGATTGAACACTTCGCCGGTGCATTTCCAGTTTGGTTATCTCCTATACAGTTAAAAGTTCTACCAATAACAGAACGTAATGCGAAATATGCTTTAGAAATAGTTGAAAAGTTACGCGTTAAAGATTTACGCGTTGAATTAGATGATAGAAATGAAACGCTGCAAGCTAAAATTAGAGATGCACAAGTAGAAAAAATCCCATATATGCTTGTCATAGGTGACAGGGAAGAAAAAGAAAATAAAGTAGCAGTAAGATTGAGGTCAGAAAAAGATTTAGGCCAGATGAGTTTGGAAAAGTTTTTAAGTAGAATTAAAGATAGAGTTGATTCAAAGTCCCTTGACCTGTAAAATTAATTATCTGCTTAAATCTTTTTCTAATCCGCCAAATCATATCAACAAAAATCAAACAAAAATATTAAAACTTGATATTGATATCAAAATCACAAGGTGATAAAATAATATAAGTAAAGTTGATAACCGGTAAATTTAACTGGCGAATAAATAATCAAATTCAAGCTCAAGAAGTTAGAGTTATTGGACCCGATAAAAAACAGGTTGGCGTTATGAAGTTGAATGAAGCCCTTGCCAAAGCTAACGAGGCGGGGCTTGATTTGGTAGAAATAGCACCAACAGCCAAACCGCCTGTTGTGCAAATTGTCGAGTTGGGTAAATTTAAATACGAACAGGAAAAAAGATTACGGCAGGAAAAAAAGAAAACCAAAGCCTCGGAATTAAAAGAGATAAGATTTTCACCGTTTATTGCCCAACACGATTATCAGACTCGAATGGTTAAGATCAAAGAATTTTTGGATGAGTCTAATAAAGTTCGATTAGTCGTGGTTTTCAAGGGAAGACATATGGGCAGCAAACAGTTTGGATACGATCTTTTAAAAAAGATTACAAGCGAGTTAGGGGCGAGAATTGCAGTAGATATGCAACCGAAGTTTTTGGGCAGACATTTGGTTATGGGAATATCACCTGTTAAAAAGAGTATAAGAGTAAAAGAGCCTGAGAGTGTAAGAAATGAAACACAAAACATGCCTGATTAATCCTTACACTCTTATCATCTTACACCCTTAAACACTAAAATTGTGCCGAAAGTAAAAACAAGAAAATCAATTACAAAGCGTTTCCGAGTTACTAGAACCGGAAAAGTCCTACGTGGACAAGCTTTCAGGCGTCATTTGAACGTTAAAAAAAGCGCAAAAAGAAAAAGAAGACTTAACAGGGTAGTTAATACAAAAAAAGTTTATGCAAAAAAGATACTTAAAGCTTTGGGTAAGTAAAAACTTGTCCTGAGCGACTGAAAGGAGCCGAAGGATGGCAAGAACAAAATCAATTGCTGCAAGACGTCACAGAAAAACCTTAAAGCTCGCGCGTGGCTTTAAAAATGCCAGAAGCCGTCGAATAAAGGTAGCTAAAGAAGCCCTGCTTCATGCAGGACAATACGCTTATATCGGACGAAAATTAAGAAAAAGAGATTTGCGAAGCCTTTGGATAAAAAGATTAAATGCAGCCGTTCGAGAGAAAGGTTTAAACTACAATACTTTTATATCAGGTTTAAAGAAAAACAATATCGAGTTGGACAGAAAGATATTGGCAGATATTGCTGTAAATGATCCGGAAACTTTTGCAAAAATTGTCGAGGAAATAAAATGATATTTAAATCCACCAGTTTTAGCTTTAGAATTAAATAACTGGTGGAGAATACTGTTATGCTTAAGCTCTCCACCAGCGAGAGCTTTTTCATTTTACCATGAATGATGAGGTTATAAATATAAAAAATGAGGCTTTATCTCAGATTATGGATTCAATATCCATAGATGAACTCGATAGACTTCAATTATTATATCTGGGCAGAAACGGTAAATTATCAAATCTCATAAAAAAACTAAAAAGTCTTCCTGAAATTAAAAGAAAAGAAGTAGGTATATTAATAAACGAAGCAAAAAACACGGTTATAAAAGAAATTGTTTCTAAGAAAAATTCTTTGAAAGATTCCACCCGCGTTTGGTTCGACCCTACAATTCCGGGGATTAAGCCCCAAACAGGTCATCTTCACTTAATAACTTCAGCAATATCCGAAATATCTTCGGTTTTTGAAAGGATTGGCTTTGTCAGAATGCGCTATCCTGAAGTCGAATGGGATTGGTTCGCTTTTGAAGCCCTCAATATGCCGGGTGACCATCCGGCCAGAGATACACTTGAGACTTTTTTTATAGACACTAAACCACATCCGAAATTCGGTCAAATGGTTCTTACTCCGCACACTTCATCCGGACAAGTAAGGGAAATGAAACATGTAAAAGTGCCACCCATCAGAATGGTAAATATTGCCAAGTGCTATCGCAGACAATCGGATGTTTCCCACACTCAAATGTTTCATCAATTCGAAGGTTTGGTCATTGATGAAAATATTTCGATAATCCATTTAAAAGGTACTTTGGATTATTTCGCACAAAATTTCTTCGGAAAGCAAAGGAAGACAAGACTTAGACCTTATCATTTCCAGTTTACTGAACCTTCATTCGAGGTGGATATTACCTGCGACATATGTAATGGTAATGGTTGTAAGGTATGTAAGGAAGGCTGGTTGGAATTAGGCGGTGCGGGAATGGTACATCCTATTGTTCTTAAAAACGGTGGTATTGATCCAAACGTTTATTCAGGTTTTGCATTCGGGTGGGGTGTAGAGAGAGTACTTATGATGAAAGCCGGAATAAAAATTCCTGACCTCAGAATTTTATACAGTTCGGACTTAAGATTTCTAAGGCAGTTTTAGATAATATTTAATTTTTAAAGAAAGTCAGAAATAAATATGGATATTCTGGTATCAGATGAGTGGTTGAGAGATTTTTTGAATACCGGCGCATCGGCTGAAACAATCGCCGATAAGCTATCATTATGCGGACCGTCCGTCGAGAAAATAGATACTATTGGCTCGGACAAGCTATACCATATTGAAATAACCACAAACAGAGTTGATAGCGCATCGGTTTATGGGATAGCACGCGAGGCAGCAGCAATACTACCACGATTCAACATTAAAGCCACATTTAATAAGATTGATACATACATTACACATAAATTCTCCTCACAAGTTAAATATCTTGAAGTAAAAGTAGATAAAAATTTATGTCCGCGCTTTACAGCGGTCTTAATCAGAAATGTACATATCGGAAAATCACCTGAATGGATGGTCAAAAGACTGGAAATATTAGGCGTCAGAGCAATAAATAATATTGTTGACATTTCTAACTATATAATGCACGAAATCGGACAACCCGTTCATACTTTTGATTACGACAAAATTCTGGGTGCAAAAATGTATCTTCGCGAAAGTAAAAAGGGCGAAAAAATTATAACATTAGACGGGCAAGAACACATTCTTCCCGGAGGAGATATCGTTATCGAGGACGGTCAAAAAAGATTAATCGATCTCGCTGGTATAATGGGTGGGTACTTAAGTGCGGTGGAAGAAAACACAAAAAATGTGCTTCTTTTTGTACAAACTTACAATCCCGTCTCAATAAGAAAGACCTCGATGACTATAGCTAAAAGAACTGAAGCAGCAGAGCTTTTTGAAAAAGGGTTAGATACTCAATTAGTGGAAATAGGAATTACCCGTGGGATTGAGCTATTTAAAGAAATAACAAAGGGTCAAGTAGCAAGCGACATACTTGATATTTATGAGAACCCGCCTAAACCAAAAAAAGTTTCCATAAGTTACACAGATATTTATCAAAAAATCGGTGTACAAATTCCAAAAAATGTAATTATTAACCTGCTATCTGCATTAGGTTTTGAAAGTAAATGGTACAAAGATTTATTAGAATCAATAGTACCTACTTTTCGTTTAAATGATATTTCAATAGCCGAAGACGTTGTAGAAGAAATAGCCAGAATTTACGGATACTTTAATCTCCCAAGTGAATTAATGCAAGGAAAATTGCCGACCCATCCGACGGATTCTCTGTTTTCTTTTGAACAAAATCTTAAGTATTTATTAAAAGAAATGGGTGCAATTGAAGTTTATTCTTTTTCTTTGGTCCCCAAAGAGTGGGTAAATAAAGGCGCATTTAAGCTTAAAAATCCTTTAGGATCTGAAACGGAATATCTGCGTACCAGTCTTATGCCATCTTTAGTTAATTACGCTAATCAAAATGCAGGAGAAAGTCAGGCTTTCCATTTATTTGAGATTGCTAACGTTTATTTACCGAGAAAAAATGAGTTACCGGAAGAAAGGTTGATTCTAGCCGGAATCTTTTCAAAAACCACATTTAGGGTCGCTAAAGGGATAATAGAAAATTTAGTGGAAGAATTGAACATAAAATATGATATAAGTATCGAAGAAATAAAGGGTTTTTTGCCAAACCAAAGTATAATCATTAAAAGCGATTCAATATTTCTGGGAGAATTCGGAGCTTTGGAAAGTAACGCTTTAATTTATTACGAATTTGAGGTATCTAAACTTAAAAAGTTCTATAAAGAACATTCACAGTATAAATCAATCCCGAAATATCCTCCGCAAATAGAAGATCTAACATTAATTTTGCCGGAAAAAACTAAGGTTAACGATGTAATAAAATCAGCAATAACCGCCGTCGATAATCGTATCACAAAATTCGAGTTAACGGATATCTATAAAAATTCTTACACGTTCAGGGTTGAATATTCAAATCCTGAAAAAACACTTAATGATAGCGAAGTTGAAGTAATAAGAAACACACTTCTAAAAAAGATCAAAAACCAGTTTGGAGTCTTTCAAAAAGATTAAGGATTGGCAGTTAGCCCGGGAGTGGGGGACAAAATAGAATCCCAATTAACACCGACCCCTATTGTTATTTTTCTGTCCGACTCTTTGCCGCTTGAGTCCCTTGCTTTAGCACGCAGAGTGTAAACACCGTTAGCTAAATCAACCTGATGTTCATAAGGAGGTTTTATGAACGTTCGTACTTTATTATCATCTACCTCCAACTCTATTTGAACGATATCGTTTGTTGAGTCAGCTGAAATCTTTATATTAAATGTATTAGGAAGGTTTGAGTTATGTTCTTTCGGATTTATAAATTCAACGTTCACGGGATTTTGAGTTCCGCAGTATTCCGATGGCGGATGATACTTATTTTCGCTTTGTCCGGCGAGCCAACTGTCAATCCCTGCCTGCCACCGATTCATTCCATCCTTGCTGACAGGATCTTCCTCCTTAAAAACAAAATATTCTTTTTCGTCGTAATTACCGGCAGCAATATCCGAAGGGGTGGCCAATTTACTGTCGGATTTACAAACTTTTAACTTTACATGCACTTTGTCATCAGTTGGTTCCGTACCTGCGATGAACTTTTCAATCCTCGAAGGAAATCCATCGTGCGCTGCATTTCCGGAAATACTATCAATTGCTGCAGTTACAATACCTCCCGGTACTTCAATGGACGTATTAGGTTTACCGTTTAAAACTTCCAAAATAATTTTCCTCCATATAGGAGAAGCTCCGGTAACGCCTGAAGCAACCTGAAGCATTTCTGTATTATCATTATTTCCCACCCATACGCCCACCACTCCATACTGGTTGCCACCAATAGTCCAGTTGTCACGCCTGTCGTTCGTCGTTCCTGTCTTAACTGCAACTTGACGTCCGGGAATAAATAGTTGGGAGTTCGGACCAAATACTGCAGTACGCGCTTCATTATCTGACAAAACATCAAATATTAAGTATGCCTGTTCCGGAGTAAGTACTCGTCTTCCTTTATCCGGCCTTACTTGCTCCAATACCTTGCCATTTGAATCTTCCACCTTAAGAAGGGCAATAGGGTCAATCCTGAAACCCCAATTCATAAAGGATGCATATGCTCCGGTTAATTCCAAAAGTCTTACATCTCCCCCCCCTAAAGTAACTGCAAGCCCAACTCTTGAAAGTGTTTCTTTGTTAGGCTCCAAAGTCGTTAAACCCAAATCATAAGCGGTTATCAACATATCTTTCACTCCAACCATTGACAACATCTTAACGGCCGGAATATTGACCGAATTACCAAGGGCATAGCGAACCTGGATATTGCCTCTGAACTTTCCGTCATAATTTACAGGATTGTACGTCGGTTGACCTGTGCCACCAGGAAATTCAGTCGGTGTATCCATCAAAAGTGTCGCAGGAGAATATCCTTTTTTAAACGCGGTAACGTAGGTGATAGGCTTTATTGCACTTCCCGGTTGATTAAGCGAAACCGTTACATTAACCTGTCCGTCAATATCCGGATCATTAAATCCTCTCGAGCCAATCATAGCCAAAATCTCACCCGTCTGCGGATCAAGAACTACTGCGGCACCGTTAGATATCTTCAGATTTTTTACTTTATCAATTTCCTCTTTTACGATGTCTTGGGCTTTCTCCTGCAAATCCAAATCCAAGGTTGTAGTTACGCGCAAGCCCCCTAGCTCGACAACCCTTTCTCCATATCTTTCTTCCAATATTTTTTGAACATACTGGACAAAATGCGGGGCTTTAAAAGAAGCACCTTTTTCCTGAAACTTTACATTTTCCAAATCTTTTAGTGCTTGTTCATCCTGGTCTTTATTTATATACCCATCATCGCGCATGCGCCTAAGAACCTGTTTAGTTCTATTTTTATAAGCTTCCGGTTCTGATGAATAAGGAGAATAAACAGAAGGTCGTTGTGGTAATCCTGCCAGGATTGCTGATTCAATTAAATCTAAATCTTTAACACTTTTTCCGAAATAAGTTTCACTGGCTGATTCAACACCCCAGGCAGTACCACCGTAAGGAGCTTCATTCAAATACATTTGCAGTATCTCATCTTTTGAATACTTGCGCTCGATTTGGATAGCCAGAACAAACTCTCTAACTTTACGCCAAACCGATCTCTCAGGTGTTAATAATACATTTTTAACAAGCTGTTGGGTAAGTGTTGAACCCCCTTGAGCATATCCTCGCGTGAATATTCGAGTAAAACCTCTAAGCATTCCCGCAGGGTCAAAGCCTTGGTGGGTGTAAAAATTCTTATCTTCAATTGCGATTGTTGCGTTTTTCAGGTCCTGTGGAATATTGGAAAGCTCGGTTGGAGTTCTTTTTTGCTCTGCAAAAATATCGTATAAGGCTTCGCCGTTCCTGTCCATAATTTTTGTAGAAAAACCCTCCCTGCGAACAACCTTGTCGGGGGAAGGAAGATTAAAGGCCATAAGGGGAAGAATCAAAAACGAACCAATAAACAATATTACTACACCCAGAAAAGCAAACCTAGCAAGGTTAACCAAACGACGACTGTTTTTAACAGAATCAGGTGCAATAGAAAATCTTTTCCTGAAACGTCTTCTGTGTCTAACTTTTTTCCAGTTTGCCATATACGTCTATTTTAACAAACATATTAAATTGCTTCTAGCCGATAAATAGTACATCGTTCGAATCTAATCAACCCGTAGGGTTGAGTTCTATTGCAACCTCTTACTTTTGTTGATATTCTGTAAGTAATATCTCAAATATAATTAATAACAGTTTAATCACAATAACTTAACGGTAAAAACAAGTTTATATTGCAATAGTATGTCGAATAAAAGAAAAATTGTTCTTTCAAAAGGTGAAATCTATCATGTTTTAAACCGTTCTATAGCTTCCGAAGAAATATTCGTTAATAAAAGGATTTTATCGAGAGCTATTTCACTAATTGATTATTATCGTTTTTCACATAAATTAAGTTTTTCCAAATATAAAAAATTATCTGTAAAAGAAAGAATTGAATACCTTAAAATAATTAAGAGTAGTAACAAGCCAGTTGTCGAAATATTTGCTTTTGCTTTTATGCCTGATCATTATCATCTTTTATTAAGACAACTAACAGAAAAGGGGATAAGTCATTTTATTTCAACATTTCAAAATGCCTTTGCAAAATACTATAATTTGAAAATTGGAAGAGATGGAGGTATTTTTAAAACTCCTTTTAGAGCAAAATGGATTTCCACAGATGAAATATTTTTACATATATCCAGATACATACACCTCAACCCTGTAACATCATACATAATCGATTACGAGGACTTAAAATTATATCCATGGACATCTTATCCTGAATATCAAAAAGGAGTTAGAGAAGACAATTTTATTAATACAGAATTCTTGCTCAAAATAACTGGGGGTATAGCGAATTATAATAAATTTGTATCTGGTCAGGTTGATTACCAAAGAAAGCTCAAAAAAATTAAAACGCTCCTTTTAGAATAAAACTCTAAATTTATGTAAATATTTGGATGTTAGAAGCTAATCAACCCGTAGGGTTGATTCCTATTGCAACCTATGGTATTTGACAATTATTATCGCTGTTGATAGAATTCTTTTGTATTTAAAATAATTAAAGGCTGTGAAGTAGCGAAGTAGTTTTTTCTCGGTGACATTTAGAGAGTCAGCGGATGCTGAAAGCTGACCGTACAAGAATAAACGAATTACCCTACAGAGCCGCGCCGACAAAATCGACGACGGGCGCGCCCGTTAAAGCGCTAGAGTGTCACTGGATTTAACCAAGCACTTGAATAATGAGAATTATTCTTTTGGTTAACCGAGTCCGACTCGGTTTTTTTGTGAAAAAGAATAATTAAAAAAGGGTGGTATCGCCCTTCGCTCCGATTAAATCGGAGCTACGGAGCGACAAGCAGTCTAAATTGATAAAGATCGTTTGTTAGCTAAGAAGAGCCCCTTTGAATACTAAATAATTTTGGTGTTCAAGGGGGCTTTTGTTGAGTTAGGTGCGGGTGCCGGAGTGGTTTAACGGAACTGTCTGTAAAACAGTTGGCCATTGGCTATCGCGGGTTCGAATCCCACCCCGCACACTATGAAAGGATCAACAAACATGTCTGAAGAGAATGAAACTAGACTCACTCCTCAAGCTATCGAGCAAGAGGCTGGTATGGACTTATGGCTCTCTATAATTCAAAAAGAGTCTCTGCTTCCTGTGGTTAACCCAGACGTCTTGCAAGATACTATAAGAATATGCCAAGAAAGAAGAGTCTCTCCTAAATTAGTAATGACTCTCTGCCCTGTATTTGAAAATATTGCTGAACCAAAAGGGGATGGTCCGACAAGAAGAATTCTTCACTTTTCTCCTGAAATTCCAAGGTTACAGAATTTTGTTAGGGAAGTTGCAAGTTTAACAGTTGTGACTGAAACGTCTTTGGGTGTAAAACCTCAAGTACTGTTATTAATTAATGATATTTTTGAACCTGGTGCAGAAAAAAGGATAGAAAATATAGAAAGTATTCAGGAATTCACAGCCGGAGCAAAAGCTACATTACATAAAATGTTCCAAGAGCTAGATTCAAGGAATCCTTCTATTTGGCCTCATAAGATTCAGAGATTAATTAAAATTTTAGCCCAATCAGATTTTGTAAAACCCCTATCAAGGTTCGATCTCCCAACACACCCAAAAATGGTAAAAACGATAATGAATGAGTCACTCGATCCGGAAAAGGATGCATTTAGAACCTGGCTTTGGTTTTTAGAAAATACCAGAAAGGATCCTCTAATGACTCCTAAGGCCTGGTTAAAAGAAAGCGGTGCAAGGATTATTCATGAAAGAGTCCGTTTCCTTGCCGCAATGTACTGGACTGACGGAATCGTCGTTCCAATTCTTTGGAATACTTTATTCCCGTCACAAAATCCGGTTGAAAGAAACATCCAGCCCATATTCATTTGTGGTGTAACAAGAAATTTACAAGCTGAAATGGAAATGGCTGGCCCTAACTTGAAAATGCAAGATAGTTCTCTAAATGGTTTCGGTCGTGTAGCAAAAGTCCGCCAACCAACCAGCGCCATACACATTTTTAAAAATACTGCAATGTGGACCGAAGATGCGCAAGAGCCATTCAGTTTTGGAGGGAGGGTTAATCTACTATGACAGTGTCGATTCCATTTCTCGGAAAAAACATCATTCTCGAAAATAATGAAGCAATATTTATGCCTTCAAAAAGATCGCTCTTGATTGCAGAGATACTTAAAAATTTTGATATCAAAAATAAAAGTCTCTTAGACGTTGGCTGTGGTTCGGGTTTTTTATCTATAGTCTCTGCAAAACTAGGAGCAAAAGAAGTCGTAGCATCTGATATTTCTCCTGTTTCAATACTTGCAACTAGAAAAAATTGGGAACTTAATCAGTTAGATTCAAATTTAACTACACTTTTAAGCGACAGGTTCGAACAATTCGAAAAAAATAAGTGGGGCAACCATTTCAACTTTATTATATCTAATCCACCCGCTCTACCGTCAGCAATAATCAACGATGAAAAACTGGATAGTTTCCAATCTTGGATGTGGAACCTGGCCGGAAAGGATGGAAGGCTTGTTACAAATTCTCTTATCATCAATTCGCCCGATTTTTTAGTAAAAGAGGGGAAATTAGTCTTTTGTGAATCTTCACGTCAAAACTTCGATAAAACAAATAGGTTGTTAAAAACGCATTTTAAAGAATTTGAAATTTTAACAGAACTCAAGATTGAACTGGAGGACAGATTTCTACCTTTTTTAAAATTTTGGAACAAAAAGGAAGGAATGATCGTCAAAGAAAATGGTAAGTTTTTTGAAATTATGAGAATTATTAAAGCTGTAAAATAACTTCTAAAGTGCTATGATAAATTTTAATGAAAGATGAACTGGAAAAATTGCTAAATAGAGGTGTTGATCGAATTTACCCAAGTAAAGAAGCTTTCGAAAAAGTTTTGCGTTCGGGGAAAAAATTAAAACTTTACCAAGGTTTTGATCCTTCCATGCCTTCATTGCACCTTGGTAATTATGTGGGGGCTCTCAAACTCAGTCAGTTTCAAAAACTTGGTCATAAAGTAATCTTTTTGGTCGGAGATTTTACCGGTATGATTGGCGACCCTTCCGATAAATTGGCGGTCCGCAAAAAACTCACCAGAGAAGAAGTACTTCAAAACTCAAAAATCTGGAAAGACCAGGTGTCAAGAATGTTAGACTTTGATGGACCAAACCCTGCAGAAATAAAATATAATTCTGACTGGCTGGATAAAGTTACTTTCAAGGAACTAATAGAAATCACCTCCAATTTTACCGTTCAACAAATGATCGAGCGAGACATGTTTCAGGAAAGAATTAAGAATAATACTCCAATTTATTTACATGAATTTCTTTACCCGGTTTCTGTAGCAATAGATTGCGTCGAAATGGACGTAGACTTGGAAATTGGTGGTACAGACCAAACATTTAATATGCTTGCAGGGCGGACATTAATGAAGGCTTTAAAAAATAAAGATAAATATGTACTTACAACGAAATTATTGGTCGATAAAGATGGTAATAAAATTGGGAAAACCACAGGAAATGCATTATTTTTGGATTCTACTCCGGAAAACTTCTTTGCGGGTATAATGTCATTTCCCGATGAAGTTATAGAACTTGGTTTTGAACTGCTGACAGAGTTTCCGCTCGAAGGATTGAAAAAACAAATAGACGAGAATCCTCTTAATATGAAAAAAAGGTTGGCGTTCAAAGTTGTAAATATAATTTGGGGTAAGGATGATGCTAAGAATTCTCAAGAATATTTTGAAAGAACTGTCCAAAAAGGCGACTTACCTAAAGAATTAGATACCTTACAAGTGAGCAATACTGAAACTTTACTGGATGCGGTTGCTAAATATATTGGAAGTAAGTCGGAAGCCAAGCGATTACTTCAGCAAAAAGCAATTGAAGTTAACGAAAAAGTAGTAACCGAACCGGGACTTGAATTAAAGGGCGGGGAAGTGCTAAAAATAGGTAAGAAGACATTTGTTAAAATTAAAACAAAATGAAACTGCCAAAATTAAGGATCAAAGATAAAAAAAGATTTTTCTTTACAATAATTTTAATTGTTTCGTCCATCGGATTACTTTTGACCACATTTCTACCCTTATTGTCATCGTCTCTCCGCTGACGTGGTATTATTATCCAAGAAAATATGGATTTGAAATCTTCTGTTTCTAATCTGCCGATGGTCGGACCATTATATGCAAAAAGGCTCGATAGACTTGGTATTTCGACCGTAGAGGACTTACTCCTGCACGTACCCAGTAGGTATTTGGACTACAGATTGTTTTCGACTATCCGCAAAGCCCAACCCGGAGAAACTATAACAATAAAGGCAAGGATTGATTCCGCGAAAAATATTTATACAAAAAACGGTAAGAAAATTCAGCTCGCGGAAATCAGCGACGGATCAGGTACTATAAACGCAATATGGTTCAATCAACCATATCTAATAAGAAATATTTACAAGGGAGAATTATATTCTTTTTCGGGGAAAATCGATTGGTTCGATAGAAAAAAATCTTTCATATCTCCGGATTATGAGAATATCGAAAAGGGTAGTTTTACATTGCATACCGGTAGACTTGTTCCTATTTATCCCGAAACCTCAAGACTTTCATCTAAATGGCTAAGGTCAAGGATTTTTTATACTTACGAAAACCTAAAGGAAAATATCGACGAATTTCTACCGGATAATACTCTTCGTAATCTATCAATGATAAATTACCCAAACTCGATAAAATCTGTCCATTATCCGATAGAAGAAACTGAAGCTATAAAAGGAAAAGAAAGATTAGCTTTTAACGAACTTTTATTCTACCAGCTTAAAAGTTTATACAGAAAAACCGATTGGAATAAACATAAAGCTGTATATCCATTGAAAATAGAAAAAAATATAATTAACGGGTTTGTTGACTCATTGCCGTTTAAGCTTACCAACTCTCAACTTCGTTCTATTGAAGAGATATTACAGGATATGAGAAAGGAAATTCCAATGAACAGACTTTTGGAAGGAGATGTTGGTTCCGGTAAAACGGTTGTAGCAGCACTTGCTTCCTTTGTTTCATTTGTTAATGGATACCAAACCGTTGTTATGGCACCGACTCAGATATTAGCCGAGCAACACTTTAATACATTAAATCAGATATTCGATAATTATAAAGTGAGGGTAAGTCTGGTTACTTCTGCCGGTGTAAAGACAGACTTAGGTAAAACAGATATTTTTATAGGAACCCATGCGTTAATTCATAAAAAGGTATCTTTTGATAAAGTTAGTCTAGTTGTAATCGATGAACAGCACCGTTTTGGGGTAGAGCAGAGAGCTCACTTAGCCAAAAAAACCGAAAAAGGTAAAAAAGCTCCGCATATTCTAACCATGACTGCAACCCCTATCCCGCGTACTATTGCTTTAACCGTTTATGGAGACCTCGACCTTTCAACATTGGATGAATTACCTGCCGGCAGAAAACCGATAACTACCTGGCTTGTGCCTCCAACAAAAAGAGAAGCTGCCTACAATTGGATAAGTGATCAGATAAAAACACAAAAAATACAGGTATTTATAATTTGTCCTTTGATTGAAGAATCACAAATTGAAACAATGAGGCAGGTAAAAGCCGCAACGGTTGAGTTTGAAGAACTAAAATATGTATTTCCTAAACTGAAACTCGGACTTCTGCATGGTCGACAAAATTCAAAAATAAAAAATGAGGTTCTGGATTCATATAAAAGTGGAGAAATTGATATTTTGGTTTCCACTCCCGTAGTTGAAGTAGGAATCGATGTTCCGAACGCAAATATAATGGTTATTGAAGCAGCCGAACGCTTTGGTCTTGCCCAACTTCATCAATTAAGGGGGCGTATTGGAAGGGGAGATAAAAAATCGTATTGCTTATTATTCACTGAAAGTAAATCCGAAAAGGTCTTGAGTCGTCTGGAAGCCTTAAGAAAAACACTCTCAGGATTTGAGTTAGCAGAACTTGATTTGAAACTTCGTGGACCGGGTGAATACTTTGGAACAAAACAACATGGTTTTCCTGAGCTTAAAATTGCTTCTTGGAATGATACTGAACTTATAAAATCTTCTAGAAAAGTGGCTCAACAAGCAATCAAAAATCCTCAAAAATTCTCCAAACTTTTCGAAAAAATCCGCTCTCAAGATATAATTCCTAATTAAAATTATAAATCTATCATAAAGTTAACCGTAAATCCCTGGGTGTGATATCAATCCACCCCAGGGGTGGATTTTGGTTTTTATTTCTTAGAATTAATCTAATAATGGTGGTTGCGAAGAGCGGTCAATTTGGGGAACATCAACTACTTGGACGTTAATCTTATTTTGGACTTCAATAATCCGATTTTTTAAGTACTTCAATTTCAAATACAATTCGAAATCTTGATGGATTGTTTTGTAAGCCTTAGATTCACTCAAATTTTTGGATTGCCATTTACGCCTAATTTTTAAATTTTCCGACACATTATTAAAACTTTTACCTTCTTTAACTTTTTCAATTTCATCTCTTTCCTGTCCTTCAAACCAAGCAATATATTCATCGGGAGTTCCATAGCTTGCAATAAGCATTGATACATTATTCGTCAGTGCATTCAAGGTATACAGAGTCCAATAAGCAATTCGCTTATCATCTGCCGTATATTGAACTTTGCTTTCCAACTTATTAATATCAGATTCCTGTGAAGTGACAATTTCCTTCCAGCTACTCTGTGCATCGGCAGAAAGATTAGCAATATAAAAATAGTCTACTTCTGCGTTTACCGTAGGTTTGTATTTTTCAGCAATCAGTTTATCAATATTAATAAAGCTTGCCGAAAAAACTGCGATTGATGTTAGTAACACATATATAAAAAATTGCGTTTTAACCCTAAGTTCGCGAATTGTACGAATAAAAAAGATTACCAAAAGAGAACTAACCCACAACAGTAACAAGAACCCGAATATACGAATTCTGGTTAAACCATGAGATTCAGTATAAAGGAAAAGTCTTTTAGCAGCCGAAAAAACGATCAATACTGTCTCAAATATCAGAATGCCTGTTATAATTTTTAACAACTTTTGCTTAAAGGCCGCATAATCTCTGATGAAAATTAAAGTGAAGGCAATAATTACAGAGGCGATAAAAGTTACTACGATTAACTCAAAGAACCCCTTACGGACATATTCCGAATAAGTAAGACTGGCAATCCCAATCTTATGTAATTCGCGTTCACCGAAACTAGAGAATAAATACCTAAACTGTATTAAAATAAAGGCCGTGAATGTAGTTATAACGGTTAAACAGATTGCTGCGAGTTCATAAACCGAAGGATTGATATAGTTTTTTAGGCTTAATTCGCTTTCCCTAAGCTCCGTAACTTTCGCTAAACCGATAGTGATTAGTATTGTAAAGATAATTGATGAAATTACCAGCCTGTCGGTTATTTGTTGAGAAATATAGTTTGTGAAGTTAGAAAATATTGGATCTGCAGATCGCAACAGGGATAGAATAATTATAAATAATAAAAGTGATACAACTCCTCCCCTTACAAAGGAAATAATATTTACAGAAGGTGTCTGCTCTATTTTCTTATTGTTTTTAAGAGAAAATGCTGTTAATCCTAATACCGATGCTATTCCAATAAGGAATGGGGAAGAGATCAAGGATGTTAGCAAAAACGAAAATCTTTGGGGAATTTTATATAAAAAGGTAGCTAAAACTGTAACTGTTAAAGCTGCAACAAAATTTAAAAACTGAACTACAGTATTATCTCTTACTACAAAAAGTACAGCAAAAAAAATTGCCATCGCCGAAAAAATAAGTGCCAAACGCAAATTCGTAACATTTTTATTCTTTATCGAAAACAAAAATATATGAATAGCAACAAAAAAAAGGCTTACGCTAAATCCGGGTAAGGTTTTGAAAATGAATATGTTAAAAAACAGCGTAAAGATGAAGGAGGCAAGCACCAACTTAAAAACAGCTGTTTTCATTAATTTATTCGCTACGTACAATTTTAACACATAATGCAATACTGTTAGTTGCATTAAACTTAAAGTTTAAGGTACAATTCCAAAAGTATGCCAGCGGTTCCTAAGAAAAAACATACGCACGCAAGAACGACACAGCGGAAAAACGCAAGGCCCAATATACTCAAAATGAGTTCTTTAATGCGTTGTCCCAATTGCAAAAAGCTGAAAGAACCCCATAAGGCATGCAGGTATTGTGGGTATTACAAGTAATAATTCGAATGCTACGAATATTATCCGAATGATACAAATATCTACGAATAATTCCCCAATTCATATAATCTGATCAATTCGTAGTCATTCGTTGCATTAGGACACATTCGTAGATTAGTATTATATTTATGAAAACTGCAAAAGACCCAAGACACATACAACGACGGGAGGCTGTCAAGATACTGTTTGCCGAAAGTTTTACAGCACAGAACGAAAAAAACAAATTGGTTCTAGATGTTTTGGAACAAAAACAAGTTATAGATACGAAGATTCAAAAAGCCGCTACGCAATGGCCGATTGACGAGCTAAATAAAATAGACCTTGCAATTTTAAGACTTTCCATCTATGAATTATTAAATACTGATATACCTCCGAAAGTAATAATAGACGAGGCTGTCGAACTAGCCAAAGAATACGGTTCGGAAGCATCACCATCGTTTGTCAACGGAGTATTGGGTACGATATACAGTAAATAGAAAATATGAAAGATATAAACGCAAATCAAATAAAAAGCGTATTGGCCAAACATCTCGGTATCGAAACTCAAGATATTAATTTGGATGATAGTCTGGTTGACGAGCTTCATATGAAACCATCAGACTTGACAGATTTTCTCGAATCCCTGGAAATCCAAGGTGTTGATACGTCAAAAATAGATTTTACACAAATAGATACTGTCGAGGAACTTATTGACGCGCTTACAGAAGGAATATATCCTCAAACAAGCTAATGGATAAAATTGCAAGCCTTTTTAAAAACCAGGATTACTATATCCTGGCTCTGACTCATAAATCTTGGGTTAACGAACATCCGAATGTAAGGGAATCAAACGAACGATTAGAGTTTTTGGGTGACGCGGTTTTGGAATTTGTAGTATCAAAAGAAATATTTGCAAGATTTCCCGATAAAGAAGAGGGTTATTTGACTGCACTTAGGGCGAACTTAGTTAATACAATAAACCTATCAGATCAAGCAGCTAAATTAGGCTTGGGAGAAAAGTTGTATCTATCCAAGGGCGAGGAAGAAACCGGCGGAAGAAGCAATCCATCGCTTCTGGCAAACACTTTCGAAGCAATTGTCGGTGCGTTATTTTTAGATGCCGGGATAATCCAAGTCGAAAAATTTGTCAAAAAATACCTTTTGCCATCAATCGATGAGAAATTAAATCAGCCTTTAAAGGATCCCAAAAGTCTGCTTCAGGAACACGTTCAAGCACAGGGGTTTCCCGCACCGCGTTATGAAGTAGTCGAAGAAAAAGGACCTGACCACAATAAAACTTTCACCCTTCAGGTCTTGGTAAACTCTGACGTGTGGGCTAAAGGAGAAGGCAGAAACAAAAGTGAAGCCGCACAAGAAGCTGCCAAAGCTGCTTTGAAACACTTTTCAGACAAATTTCCCAAGAAGAAATTGTAATTATGGTACAAATTAGGTACAATCGGCCAATATGATCAAAATACGTTTGTCCAGAGTAGGTTCGAAAAATAATCCTTTCTACAGAATAGTCGCTACGGAAAAATCGAGAAAAAGAGGCGGAAAACCGCTTAATATTATTGGTTACTGGCATCCTAAAGGTAATATGATACAAATCGATAAAGAGAAACTTAATTTCTGGCAGAGTAAAGGTGCAAAAATAACCCAAGCAGTTTCAAATTTAATTTAACAAATGAAGGAATTATTAGAATACATTTTGGAAGGAATATTAGCTAATAAGAGTTTTGTAGTGAAAGAGAATACTGAGGATGGAAGACTTGTCCTGAAAGTGATCTTGCCGGAAGAAGATATGGGAATAGTTATCGGAAAAGGCGGTCAAGCAATAAAATCAATTCAAAATATCCTTCAGATAAAAGGACGATTAGAAAACAAATTGGTTTATATAAACGTAGAAAGCTCCAAAACTAATTAAAGGGAATGTTTCTTTTTTTAGGAGAATTCGGATCAAGGTTGATAAAGATCGGGCGTGAGAGTAGACTAACTTCACTCAATGTCTTTAGTTCGGCGTCGCTCAAATTATTCAATGGTTGTTTAAGATCCGGTAGCTCCACGGGAAGATTTGACCAGTAAATGTTAAATTTTGCAGTAGTTTTAAAGGTCACTTTATCGGAACCGGGATCAATCTTTACTTCTTTTACCGTAACAATGGGTGCTATTTTTTTTATATCCAACAAAAAACTTTGATTTGTGGCAATACTTGTTGACTTAAGCTCGATATCCAATTCCATAGAAGTCATATTTGAACCCTCGGTTTCTTCTCTAATTTTAGTAAAAGAAATATCCTCCAGAATCATGCCGTATTTTTCCGATATTTTTCTGACATGAGAAACTATCCAGGGACCGGGATTCTTATCCGGCAGCGCGATATATGAAATATCAGCCTGGATTAAATTACTATTGGCTATTTGCTTTAATAGTTTTATCCTGTTTTCAATAACTTCGATATCTTTTTGAGAAGTCTTCAAATCCTTAACATCTTTTGTTATATTGACATAGGCATATCGAACAATATAAACGGTTAAGAATAAAAATATAATTATAATCAGGCTTGGCAATCCTAATATTCTCGAGTATCTTTTTAAGTACTTTGGCGCATTTATATTTAATGTCATATCTAAATCTTGCTAAAACCCAGTGTAACCATATATCCTTTCGTCGGTGTAAAATCGAACAAAATTAGTGTTACAATTTTATATTCGCCCAAACCCCCAACTGTATTAATTAATCTTGTCATATCGGTTAAGTTTGAAGACTGAAACGTTACTTCCGCTATATCTTCTTTCAAATGCGAAGAGTCAATTATCACTCCATCCGTTAAAACTTCAGACATTTCGGATAATATGTCTATCTCTTCTTTTGCATCCTTTTTTTTGTTAACAGAATCTATCTTTTTTACCCTGTCTTGCACCAAAATCAAAGATTGTTCACTACCCCTTAGGGCATCGAGCTCATTTTTCAGCTTTGATGTAGACTCGCGTGATGAAATCATGCGCCTGCCAAGTAAATAGATTGAAACACCTGAAAAAGAAGCAACAATAAAAAATAGAATGATGATTACAAAGCCAAAGCGCCTGATGCTTTTACCTATTTTGGCTACCGAACCTTTCGGTACGAATTCACTTGGTAACAAGTTTATACCCGAAGTCATTTTTTACTCCTCTCTCATTGCCAAACCGACAGCAACCGAATAAAGCGGCGAATATCCTGAAAGTGATTTTACGGCTTCAGGATCGACTGAAACCTTCGAGAATGGATTGCCAACAACAACCTCTATTCCAAGCATTTTTGTCAAGCTACTTGCGGTTTCCGGCAATCCTGCAGTGCCTCCTGCTAAAATAGCACTTTTGGGTGCATCTCCTCTTTCTTCCGAAACATAAAAATGTGTAGCCTTTCTTATTTCATCCGCAACCAGTTTAAATACAGGCTCCAGTGCACCTCTTACTTTTCCTTCCAATTGGCTTGACGTCATACCGTATGTTCGTTTATATTCTTCAGCCTGTGCAGGATCGATTCCCAATGATTGTGATACTGCCCGTGTCAAAGCATCTCCGGCTGTGGGAATTGATCTGGAAAACATCAACTGGCTGTTTTTGGCTACTGCGATATCTGCCGATCTTGCTCCGAAGTTTACTATTAAAACAGTTGTATCATCCGGCGCCAAAGACCTAACCAAAGCCAGAAGTTCAGTTTCTACTACACTTAAATTAAGTCCTGCCATCTCAACCGCGCGGGCGTACTTGTCTACTAATGCTTTTGGGGCAGCCACGAGAAGCACAGTTACCTGTGCAGGAGAAGTGTCTTCGCGTCTTTCAATTACCTGGTGCTGAATTATTGCTTCATTGACAGGTATCGGTATATATTGTTCTGCTTCCCATTTAACGGCTGAGGAAATTTCGGCGTCCGTCAAAAGCGGGAATTTAATTGTTCTGGTATAAACTTGCGACTCAGGCAGGGCAATTGCGACATTCTTGGATGATATCCTTGCTTCTTTATATAATTTTTTAATTGCCTCAACGACTTTTTCCATTTCTTTGTCTTCCTTTGCCGCATCCGGTGTATTGCCTTTATGTGCCGCAATTCCGGAAGCTTTAAGTTTCATAGTCTTGCCAAAAGGAGAAAGTTCCACAATCTTTATAGTTTTTGAACCGATATCTATCCCTACCATCTTATTGTTTTACCAAGTCAACTCTACTAAAAACCGCAGTATCAAAAAATGCCGGAGGCTCCGCAAAGCCTTGGAATACATTAATTCTCCTGGTCGATTCTCCGGCAATACCTTTTGAATCAATAAGAAGACCTTGTGGTGGGATATTCGCCGTGGGCCCTGAAACTTCGATACCTAATTTTTGTGGTTCGTTTATATTTGCATAATACATTCTGACTTTAGCCATGATCGGACAACCAACATTAACACCAGCGGTTTGACAACTAACACCTATATGCGTATTCACACTAATTTGAGCACGATAGGCAAAAATATCACCCGAGAAATTACAACCGCTGCCAGAAGTTGGGTCGTTAAAATAATTTCCTCTGGTCACCCAGTATTTGTCATACGCAGAACGTTTAACTTTGACGTTTGCATAATTATTAGGAGATGACATTGCATTACCGGTTAAATCATAATAAAACATTACTTCAATTGCCGGAACGGTAGATGCGACCGGGTTTCCCCAACAAAATCTGACAATATTATTTATAAAGCATGGTTTACCGCTACATGTAAGTTCACCATTATTATTATGTGAAGCAAACCAAAACGTTGCGGTCTCTCCCGATACTAAATCTTTGGGATAACGAAAACTTTTTCCGTCAATAGTTTTATCCTCGATTTTAACATCATAGGTAACACCCTCTTCGATGGTCACCGGAACAGGATCTTCTATACTTCCTTTGAGTAAAGCTTCTTCTATGCCCGCCTCGGCGGCGGAGAAAGCACGCAATGCATCTTCCTCGTACGTTGATACAGTTATATCGGTAACCGATCGGGACACCACCGAAAGAACAACAGTCAAAGTCACTGCTAAAGTAAGAAGTACAATTAGTAAAGCTTGTCCGTGTTGATTGCGGGGCAGAATTTTCATAATTTTAGTTTAGCAATGTCGACATCAGTGGTCAATAAGTTCGTAACAAAATTTTGGTACTTGATGTTACTTTTGCTCCTTCCAATCCGGTTCCCAATCCCGCCAAAACCGCTTCAAGGTTAATTTCAATTGACGGCGGGACATTTGGATTTGGATTTAAGCTACATTTAAACACGCTTCCGCAGCTAACTTGTACTTCAGGTGATGTTAATCTAACAATTGCTGCGGAACCCGAAGCAATATATCTATCACTTCCCGAAGTCACACAGCGAAATCTACCTGTAGTGTTATTCTCATCAAGATAATCTATTTGGTCACCACCGGTAGCTGAACAAACAGTGATTTTCTGCGCGTTTCGCAGAAGTCTTTCCATAGTGCTTTGGGCATAATCAACATTCTGCTTGACAACAACAATCGATTCACTTTTTTTTGCGCTACGTAAACTGACAACCAGTGTTTGAGTAGTAACAATTGCCAAAATTGAAAATACTACCATGACAACAAGCATCTCGACCAACGAAAATCCTTCGGATTTTCTAGATATAGGATATAAGAAGTAGGATATGGGATCCTTTTTAACTATCTCTGATTCCTTATTCCTGAATCTTGAATCTTGAATCATAATTTTATTTATTATCTATTCCAATTGGTAAATCTTGTTACGCTCCTTGCACTATGTACACCCTGATTATCAACCCACGAAACTACGACCACAGCTTCAATAGCACCTGATGGTATCGTCGTAAGCGTAACTTTTCTTTCTAAACCGGCGTTAGGGATCTTGCACGACCCGCCCCAGGATGGGGGAGAGGAACCCAAACAAATTTCAGTGCCGATTGCATTTGCTGCAAAAGTATTCCAATTATTATCCCTTTCTTCTCTCAACCACTCTACGGCTTCCTGTGCGTATTTTGTCCCTAGAGCATTATTTGTCGAGAATGAAGAGTTTTTAACCGATGTAGCAGCAAGCGATGTAATCCCGACCAGTATCAGAGCCGCAACAGCGATAGCGAAAATGACTTCGAACATAGACTGCGCCCTACCGGTTACTGGATACCGGCTACCGGATACTGATTTATTCATTTTATTTCTCCTCCTTTAGTAACTATTACCTGTTTGTTCGACACTCCTCCTGCCGGCCAAGTCAGATTTATCGTAACATCCGTTGATCTATTAACTCCTTTACCCAAGATCTGGAATAAAATATCGTTCCCTCCAACTAGCGGCCATGGATTTACTAAAATACCTGACGGCAAACTTTCAATTCCTTTTATTAAAATATCAATACCGGCACACCGTGCGTAGATAGCATATGTCGCGTTTGTTTCTAAACGAAAAACATAACCATTTAATGAATTTGTTAAGCAGGAATTTCCGGGCGGTTCCAGAGGCTTTCTTCCTGCTAATGCATTTTCTTGCGCCAAACGCAGATCGGCTTTTAGCATTCTGACAGCGCCTTCAATGTATTGCCTTTTTTGATAACTTCTATAATTACCGAATCCAACACTGAAAAGTATTGCCATAATAACAACCACAACAACCATTTCAACAAGTGAATATCCACGTTCGTTAAGTTTACTTAATAATTGCTTGTTTCGAAGATATTTCTGTAAATCAGTTACCATTCTATGGGCTTCCTTTACGATAATTGCAGGTAGCGCATCCTGAACAAGCCATAACCGGTATCGGTGGATCTTCTAAAGCAGCACAAATCCGATACTTGGCACCATCTGACCAGTAGTAATAACCTCCACCTCCAGGATCCGTTGGTATAGTTTCCATATAAGTGTTCATCGTTCCGGTACAATTACGTTGTAGTGGAGAGGGTAAACTACCACCAATTGGATATTCATCACAATCAGCCCGATAAACTTCTATAGCTGCACTTATGGCTTCAAGATCAGATTTCCTTCTGGCATCTCTTGCAGAAGTCCTTGCACCCTGTAATGCGAAAATTGATATGCCGGCCAGGATTGCAATAATCGCCATTACAATCAGAAGCTCAACTAACGTAAAACCAAATATAATACTCGTAACTTGAATCTTATGATTTTTCATATTGGACAGTTTGGCGCAGTTGTAGATGGATCCGTCGCCGTATCACCGGATTCACCAGTCGAACAAACTACAAAGTATTCCGTTGCACCCGGAATAGCTGGTTGTTCTAATTTTGCCCATAAAACATAAATGGTAGTATTGGAACTGTAACGATAAGAGTTGGGAAGTCCCTTCGGATCAACAGGACAAGCTGACGTCCCTAATGTTACACATAACGAGTTGATTGCAACACTTCCGTTTGGATAAAAACCGTTAGTGCGATTCGCATATATCTCCAGCGCCGTCTGATATTGTTTCACATCACTTCGCCTTTGGGTATCCCTGCCGCGTTTTTGAATCGCAGGAAATTGTGATACACCAATACCGGCAAGTCCGGCCAAAACCGCCATAACGATTATTAGCTCGATTAATGTAAATCCAAAACTATATGTTAAAACGTGTTTGTGTTTATCTACAACTTTGCACTTTTTTATCATGGACAGATATATATTTATATCACAAACTCGTTATTCTTTACCAGTTTGCGATTCTTTTAAAAGTATATTTTCGTAGTCGTCGATAGACATATTAAGAGGTGTTACTCCGTATGACTTACCGTAACTGCAAACCCCAGTACCGCACTGAAGAGAACGTAAAATTATACCTTGATCAAATCCGTTTTCGTCACTTTCCCCTTCAAGATACGTATAAAGTTGGAATCTAACCGTGTTTGAAAGATAAAGATATGTAATACCCGAATTCTGTTTTGGGTCGGAAGGAATGCTACTTAAATAGGGAGGATAGGTATCGTCCTGCACATCCCTTAGAGGATCGCTTCCCCAATCACAAGTTTTTAAGCCTTCAAAAAATAAATTCCTGTCAAATTCCTGCAATGTTTTTAGCTTTGTATACACTTCCTCAAAATTATCGTTTTTACATGCCTTGACCTTCCCATTCTCGGAAGGAGGGAAAAAGCCGAAATCATCATGATACTTATGCAAGGCATCTGAAATTATTCCCAAGTCTTGCTTTCTTTGGAAATCCCTCGCGCGTCTTGTCGCGTCTTTCAAGCCTTTCAGGGTAAATCCTACAACAACGGCAAAAATTATAACTACTATAAGTAATTCATTTTTTGTAAAAGGCCTCATTAAAATATAATATTAATTAAAACCATGGTATCAAAATTGACACTAACTTATCTCCCCAAAACATTGTAATAAACCATGACATTACGAGAAATGGACCGAACGCTATCGGTTTTTTGAATTTTGCCTTGCCAAAATAAATTAGCGTAAGTCCGATTACCGCTCCCAAAATAAATGATAAGAATAACCAGCTGATTGTAAAAGGCATTCCGAAAAATAATCCACCTGCAAGTACAAGTTTAACATCACCCAAGCCCATACCTTTACCATGGGTAATAAAATTTAAGAATAAGAAAAATGTTGAGGCAAAAAATGCAGAAAAGAGTGTCAGATATAAACTGTCATTAGCTGTAATAATTAATACCAAAAGGCTCAAAGTTAATATAAAGAAAACCAACTCGTCCGGGATATATTGAGTTTGCAGATCTATAATAAAAATCGCAATCAAAGAAACACAGACGGCAAAAAGATAGGGTAGAGTGTAAACTCCCAAAGTACTTTTTATAGAACAAATTATGGATATGTCTAAGGACGTTCCTTGTACATAGGGACAGCGCATAAATACGTAGAAAATTGCAATAAACATTATCCCCATTACAAATTCGATTAGAGGGTAAAGAAAGGATATCTTTTGCTGGCAATTCCTGCATTTCCCGTTCAGTATAAGATACGATATAAGGGGAATGTTATCGTACCAGGATATTTTTTTCCTGCAATTATCGCAATACGAACGGCCTCCAAAACTCAAGTTTCTTGGCCAACGGTATGTATAAGAAGTTAAAAAAGAACCAAAAGTCAATCCGAGTACAAAAACCAAAAAATACAAAAAGAGCATAGATATATAGTATCACTAAATAATTAATTGAAGTAAGTTACAGTACCCGAAGCCCAAACTGTAGGATCATCTGAGCTGCAAATCGTGCCGTTTCTAGCATCAGCGCTTGAATAGACAAAATAAGGCAGATCAGGAGCACATCGGTCTCTTTTTTGTACAGATTCCAGTTTCGAAAAAAGTATAACACCATTTAATCCTCCCTCGTCCAGATCATAACAATAACTCGGATTTTGTACGGAAGGCAAAGTGTTAGTTATACATGGTGTTACGCCGGTAGATGGTGAATATTTTATTCCACTCGGGAATGTATTCGGAAAACCAACTGAAACAAGTTGATCTCCCCACGAATCTTCATCAGGATATGCGGTATGTGTAAAATTATAGCTTTCAATTGCCTTTCCGAGCTGAACTATTGCTGATATCCGCCCTGCATCATGTGCGCTGGCAATTCGTTCTAAAGGATCCAAAATATTTACCAAAACCACAGCTAATATTGCAAGAATTGCAATAACTATCAGTAGCTCAATCAAAGTAAAACCTATCTGAAGGCTAAAATATACAGAGTTCTTTTTCATCTAACTAGAATACACTTCCCTGCGCCAGGCTCTCAGGTTTTAGGATATACTTTTTGACCCTACAACCTGGCGCTTATTAGGTAAGCTACTAATCATTTTCGCAAGCAGACACGTCAGTAGCTGCACCAGGAGCAGCACAAACTATACAGCCTTTACCTGCAAGTGACAAATATGCAGCATGTGCCGTACCCGTACAACCTCCTATGGTTAAATTAGTATCTGCTTCAAGCGCTGAAAATATTGCGAACGAATCACCAGCACTACTATAACACCAACCATTGGCAGTATCCGTTGCTCCAGTACACGTGCCTGTTAATGAGTTGGTAACTTCCGACGGTATATCGTTTATTTCACCTGAAGTGGCAAATGTCGCAAAATCCGGTGGATATACTCCGTTATGGGAGGTGTAATATGATTCCGCTGCATGCCCCAATTGTGCAACCGTAGACATTCTACCCGCATCACGAGTACGCGCAAGCTGCTGCACGGGGTTAATCGCAACAAGTACGACAACTGCCAAAACTCCCAAAATAGCGATTACGATTAAAAGTTCAATTAATGTAAAACCTCTTTTTAGGACAGTCATAATATTTATATCTTCACCCCCTCTCATTACTTATATATCCAGTATTCAACAAACCCAAGCCCACTGTCAAGTACCTGCGCTTACTTTATAATGATGTAGTCAGGTTATAAATCGGCAAAATCAGTGAAATTACCATAAAGGCAACGCCCAAACCCAAAACTATCAGAACTACAGGTTCAACCGCAGCGGTTAATGCCTTCAATTTTCTGTCGCTTTCGACCTCGAAAACGTGGCTTATTTTTTTGAGCACTTCGTCCATTTTTCCGGTTTCTTCGCCTACCGCAATCATCTGCGAGAGAATAAACGGAAATGCTTCCGGATGCTTTGAAAATGCAAAAGCTATAGGGAAACCTTTTTCAACCAGCTTTATAGTGTCTTCCAGGGCTTCGGAAATAATTGCGCTTTTGACAACTTGGGCGGAAATTTGCAGCGCTTCAATAATCGAAACCCCGGAGGTGATCATCAATGCCAAAGTTCTGGTCAGGTCTGTTAGTATTATTTGTTTTTGCAACTCACCTATAATAGGTATTTTCAACATCACCTCGTCGACCTTCTTTTTGCCGGCTTTTGTAGCCCTGTACATCTTGAATGCATAAAATGCTGCAAATACCAAAAGTATTACGATAGGCCAAAAACGTCCGAAAATCTTTGAAATAAAAATAAGAAGTTTTGTCGAAGCCGGCAGCTCGCTACCGAACTGTTCATACAATGTTGTCAGTCTTGGGATAACAAAAATAATCATTATAAACGCAACTGCAATCATTCCGAAAACAATAACGGCCGGATATATCATGGCTCCTTTAACACGGCCTGTGAATTCCTGTTGTTTTTCCATATCATCCGCAAGCTGTATCAAAACCTGATCCAATACTCCTCCAAGTTCACCGGATCTTACGAGCGCAATATACGTTTTTGAAAAAACGTGAGGATGCCGGGCAAAAGAAGCTGACATGCTCTCTCCTTCTTCAATGTCTGCCAATATTTGAGCGACGACTTTTTGCATTGACCCCTTCGATTGACTGCGTAAAATTAGAAGTGCTTCGGTAATCGGCAAACCGGCACTGACCATTGTTGCTAATTGCCTGGTAAAATTGGTAACATCTCCTCCCGAAAAGCGATCAAATATTTTGGTAACGGAATCCAAAGATATTTTATGAACGTTGGACAGGGAAATTACCACGAGCCTCTGCTCGCGTACCAACTTAGCTGCGTGCTGAAAAGTCGAAGCTTCTACCTCTCCAATAACCAATTCACCTTTCTCATTTTTCGCTTTATAACGGTAGCGTTTCATTTCGAGGTTCTCACTAATCGGGATAATTCTTCGGGCCTTAGCGAGTAGGTTTGGGCCGTTTCCAGATCAATCTTTCCGTTTTTAACATGAGCGGCCAGTGACATTTCCAATGTATTCATGCCTACTTCGGTTGAGGTTTGAATTATATTATCGATCTGATGGGTCTTGCCGTCGCGAATTAATGATTTTATGGCAGAGGTTCCAAGCATTACTTCGTATGCAACAACACGTTTGCCCGAAACCGAAGGGACTAGCCGCATCGAAAAAATTGCCTCAATAACGTTTGATAACTGCAAACGAACCTGGTCTTGTTGTTCTTCCGGAAAAACATCTACTATTCTATCTATTGTCTGGGCAGCCGAGTTTGTATGAAGCGTTGCAAAGACTAAATGTCCTGTTTCTGCAACTGTCAGGGCTGATGCTATCGTTTCATAATCACGCATTTCGCCGACCAAAACTACATCCGGGTCTTCGCGAAGGACGCTTCTTAATGCTATCTGCCAGGAGTGAGTATCACTTCCCATCTCGCGCTGGGAAATAATGGATTTTATAGGCTTAAATATAAACTCGATTGGATCCTCTATGGTAACCAGATGTTCGGCTCGGGAAGCGTTAATTTCATTCAACATCGAAGCCAAAGTGGTGGACTTTCCGTGACCTGTCGGGCCCGTAACCAGGATAAAACCCTGTCTTAGTCCAGTAAAGGAGTGGAGTATTTTCGGCAAACCCAAATCCTCAAGCTTGGGGATATCGAGGGGAATTCTTCTGAAAGCAATGGAAAAATTGCCTTTTTGAGTGTAAGCGTTAACACGAAATCTCGCATACTGATTGTAGGGGAGTGAAAAATCGATTTCCTTGTTGACGGTTAGCCGCTCAAGTTGTTCGGAATTCAAAATTTCTTTCAGAAACTTTGATATTATATCGGGGGTCAAAGCGGATTCATCCGCTACAGGAAAAAGAGCCCCTTCAACCCTCAAGTGCGGCGGGATGCCATTAATAATGTGCAGGTCTGACGCGTTCCTATCAAGAGTTAGTTGTAATAATTGTTTAATTTCCATAAGTTTATTCCTGTGCAACTCTTAGCACTTCTTCCATAGTAGACACTCCTTCTAAAACTTTCATATACCCATCCTGCTTCATGGCTATCATGCCGATTTCCCGCGCTTGTTTTTCAATTTGACTAGCCGACGCCCGCTCTAAAATAAGCCTACTAATTTTTTCACTAACTGGCAAGACCTCAAAAATCCCGACCCTGCCCCAATAACCACTATTACCGCATTCAGGGTCCCCGTTGCCTCTATAAAGTTTTAGGTTAGCATCTTTGTCTTTTGGCCACAACGAACCCAGAACTGTCTTCATGTCTTGGACAATCCTCGGCTCCGGAGTATAGGGAGCTTTGCAAGCTTCATGAATATTCCTGACAACACGCTGGGCAACAATTGCAGTCATTGATGATGCCAAAAGATAGGGTTCTGCTCCCATATCCAAAAGCCGCGGGAGAGCACCGGCTGCATTGTTAGTGTGCAGTGTCGAGAACACCAAATGACCTGTTAATGCAGCCTGAACTGCCAAATCAGCTGTTTCCTGGTCACGGATCTCACCTACCAGAATTATGTTAGGATCCTGCCTTAAAAAACTTCTCAAGCCGGATGCAAAAGTAAGTCCTGCCGCAGGATTAACCTGAACCTGATTTACCCCCTGTATTTTATATTCTATCGGATCTTCCAAGGTCACAATATTTACTTTTGGCGTGCTGATCTTTTGTATAATTGAATACAAAGTAGTCGTCTTACCCGAACCTGTCGGTCCGCAGATCAAAATTATTCCATGAGGTCTTAAAATCGCTTCCTCCAAATCCCTCAAAGCCCTTCCCCTTAAACCCAAATCCTGAAGAGTGGGAACACCACCTGATTTTTTCAGAAGTCTCATAACAATCTTTTCACCCCAGGTCGTCGGCAGCGAAGACACACGCAAATCAACTTCTTCTTCCTCGGAACGGAAATTGAACCTGCCGTCTTGGGGAACGCGCTTCTCGTCTATTTTCATCCCCGAAAGTATCTTTATTCTGGAGATTAATGCATCATGAAGCTCCCGCGGAATAGTTAGTTTTTCCTGCAGGATTCCGTCAATCCGATAACGTACTCGAGTTGCTTTCTCCTGGGGTTCGATATGAACATCGCTAGCCCTGGCTTTTGCTGCAAATCCCAATATATGGGTGACAACCTCCGCAACCTTTTCTTCCCTTATCAAGCCGGTTGTACTTCTTAAATCGAGTGTTTTAATTTTATCCTGGGAGGGTACTTCACGAAGAGCTTCAGAAACTTCTTTTGCCAATGAAGTCGTGTAGCTTGTTGAAAGCATTGTTTCAATCTTGGTCGGTTCGCTAATTGCCGGTTTTGCCAAATAACCTGTTTTTTGTTCAACAAACTCAATTGCCGTCAAGTCAAAAGGATCAACCATAGCCAGAATGATTTGTTTCGACACCGGATCAATTGAAACCGGAAATACTTTAAATCTTCTTGCTACTTCCTGCGGTAATACGGACAATGCTTCGGGTGAAACAGGAATTGTTGTTAGATCAATGAATGGAATATTATAAAGTTCTGACTTTGCCCGGGTTAATTGATTTTCATCAACTAATTGCTGTCTTAATAGTATTTCTTCCTGAGGCTTGCCTGTTTGTACTTCTGCCAATTTAACTTTCTTGGCAGTTTCGGGGTTCAGTACGTTATGTGAAGCCAAAATATCGGATAAGGTGCGTACCCCATCGCTATTCGTCGGCAAGCTAGATGTAAACTGTTGTGATGATATGGCAGGCATATTTTTATTATGCCTTAATTGTTGCTCCGATATCAATAGGCTGAGCAGCATTAATCTGTAAATTCCAAAAATGTTTATATAAACTTTTGTCGCGCCCCAGGAGTACCGAATGCGAGCCACTCTCAACTATCTTGCCCTTATCCATTACAACTATTTTATCCGCGCGCATTGCTGTTGAAAGTCTGTGGGCAATAATAACCGTAGTTTTATTTTTTGTTACTTTCCACAAAGCATCCTGTATTAACTTCTCATTTTCCGAATCCAGCTGGCTTGTTGCCTCGTCAAAAATAATAATATCTGGTTCTGACAAAATCATCCTGGCTATTGCCAGTCTTTGTTTTTGCCCGCCGGATAGTTTGATACCGCGCTCACCAACATGAGTTTTATACTTCTTAGGCATTCCTAAGACAAAATCGTGTAAATTTGCAATTTTTGCAGCTGCAACAATTTCTTCTTTAGTCACTTTTTCCTTGCCATAGCCGATATTATATTCAATAGTATTATTGAAAAGAACGGGTTCCTGTGGAACGACCCCCATAAAGCTTCTTAAATGACTTTTAGTGAATTTTCGCACGTCAACTCCATCAACAGTTATCATCCCTTGGTCAACGTCATAAAACCGCATCAAAAGTTTAATCAAAGTAGTCTTTCCACTCCCGGATCGACCGACAAGTGCAATCGATTGACCTTGGCGAATGTTGAGATTAATTTTTTCTACAGCCTCTTTTTTACTTTCTGAATAAGTAAAAGTAACATTATTATATTTAATTTCCCCTCTTATTTTCTCAAGCTCAACAGGATTCTCGGGGTCTTTTATCTCCACTCCGTAATCCAAAATACCAAAGAATTTTTCTATATCGGAGTAGCTTTTTGCAATATCTCTAAATCCCCAAACAAGTTCGAAAAGGTATGGGAAAAAGCTTTGCAAAAAAACTGCAATCAGTACAAAATCCCCAAGGGTAAATATCCCAGTTATAGTCATATTTAGAGAATATAGCAGGATAGAAAATATACTTATATTTATAACTGTTCCCATAGAAACATCTAGTCCTCTGAAAGTGTAAACGTATTTCCAAACGGCTTTTCTCCAATCAACTTGTATTACCGAAAGTCGCCTTTGTTCCCATAATTCTTTAACAAAAAGCTTAACTGTTTCAAAATTAATCATGTTATCGACAATAACCGACGAAATATCATCCTCCAGTTCGTTTACCTTTCTTTTTCTTTCAACATTCATTTTCACAAATACAAGCATTATTAATATCGCTAAGACAAATGTGACTATAGTCATAATAAATATGAATGAATTTAAGTTTTTGAAAAAGTAAAGAAGAACGAAAAATCTGACTGAAACGTCAACAATTCTGTAGTGAATCGAAAAATATAGATTCCAAAAAGCTCCTTCACCGCGTTTTATAGCGCTAATTAGAGAACCAGACGACTTCGATGAATGAAAAGCAAAATCCAGATTATGAATATGTGCAAATACTGTTGCTATCGTATTTGCTACAGCGTCCACCCCAAGAATATCTCCTACCAGAAATCTGCTTGTACTAAATAACAATGCCATAAAACGAATTCCGATATAAAATAGTAGAATTTTTAATAGCAGATCATAATCGTGGGTGGGTATTTTATCGACAAACTGTTTATAAAAATAAGGTGTTAAGCTATCTATAATAGGTGCAATGACGATAATTAAAACAAACACAATTGTCCAACCTTTTTTGTTAAAGAAGAACTTGTAAAATGTTTTTAGTATTTTGATCAAATTTTTCATAAGACAAAGAAAAGCCCCCCTCTCGGGGCTTTTTATTGGGATTATTTATTATACAAATAGTTTCTTGACATGACAAGCCAACATCACTATATAATGATTGGCCATGCACGCATATTTATTTAGCGGACCGGATGTTGACGAAGTAACTAAAAAGGTTGCTGATTTCATTAGTGACAGAAAACTTAAAGCGATAGAATTTCATTTGGAAACAATTGGTCAAGTAAGAGATCTGAAAAACTTTGTTAAACTTGCTCAGGATGCAAATACGGTAATTCTTATCAAAAACATCGATCATGCTACCGTCCCTGCTTGTAATGCGTTTTTGAAAACATTGGAGGAACCACAAAAAAATGTCCAATTTATATTAACCGCTTCTTCTGTTCACAGTATTTTGCCAACTATTGTATCAAGATGCCAGGTTGTAAAAGTAACAAGTAACAAGCGACAGGTGACAAGATTTGAAAACCTAGAAAAATTTCTTTCTGCAAGTGTTGGGGGAAAACTAGCAACAATAGATAAAATTAGAGGCAGGGAAGAAGCCCTTAGCTTCATTGAAAATATTATTTATCAATTGCATGGTACTTTGCATCATCAAGACAAAGATTTAAAAACGGTTGCACAAAATCTGAAATTCGCAAATTTCACGCTTTCTGCACTTAAAGCAAACGGAAATGTTGGATTACAGCTTACAAATTTCACGCTGAATTATGTTAATTGATGAGTATACTTGAAGCTAATTTTCAGCTATAATTTAGCTATGCCGGAACAATATACAGCCAAACAAATCCAAGTCCTCGAAGGTTTAGAGCCGGTCAGGAAAAGACCCGGGATGTTTATCGGTTCAACAGATACCCGCGGACTTCACGAATGCTTAAGAGAAATAATCGATAACTCGGTAGACGAATCATTCGCCGGTATTGCCAAAAATGTCTGGGTTTGGATAGCTAAAGACGGAACCGCCACCATACGCGATGATGGGCGGGGAATACCGGTCGATAAACATGCTTCGGGAGTATCAGCACTTGAGCTGACCATGACCAAACTTCACGCCGGTGGAAAATTTGGCGGAGGCGCTTACAAAGTATCGGGAGGCCTTCACGGAGTCGGGGCATCCGTTGTCAACGCGTTATCTTCCTATTTCAGAGTAATTGTACTCAGGGACGGAAATGCCTATTTCCAGGAATATGAAAAGGGCAAGAAAAAGAATCCGGTTGAAAAAACCACTCAAGAACAAATTACTAAGTGGCTACCTCCTGTATGGAAATTAAAAATCGCAGACCACAGCGGAACCGTCACAACATTTATACCTGACAAAAGTGTATTTCAATCAGTAGAATTTGACGCCAACAAAGTTAAGTCACTTATGCGCGATCGGGCATATTTGGTTTCAGGTTTATCTTTCCACTTTTATGACGAAAGAAGCGACGAAGAGTCACATTTTTACTTTGAAGGCGGAATAAAATCACTGGTCGCTCATTCAAACCGCGATAAAGACTTGGTATCGGAAGTAATTTATATGGCAAAAGAGGAAGGTGATATGGCTTGCGAAGTTGCAATTCAATACACCGACACCTACAACGAAAATGTAAAGGGGTTTGTTAACGGAATAAACACAACTGATGGCGGAACACATCTCACGGGATTTCGTATCGCTTTAACACGCTCAATATCAGATTATGCCAAGAAAAACGGTGCAACCGAGAAATTTACCTCTGGAAATGGCTTGACAGGCGACGATATGAAGGAAGGATTATCCGCGGTAGTTTACGTGAAGATGCCATCGGAAGCGCTTCAATTCGAAAGCCAAACAAAAGCCAAGTTGAACAATCCCGAAGTGCAGGGATTTGTAATGTCCGCTGTCAAAGAGGGTTTGGACACATACTTTGAAGAACACCCCAATGAAGTAAAAGGTGTTTTAGACAAAATATTTTTAGCCGCCAAAGCACGCTTAGCAGCTCGTGCAGCCAAAGATGCTGTATTAAGAAAAGGCGCATTAGAGGGTGCTTCCTTGCCCGGAACCTTGGCCGATTGCCAATCAAGAGACGCTAGCGTATCTGAACTTTATATAGTTGAAGGCGAGTCCGCCGGAGGCTCCGCAAAACAAGGAAGAGATAGAAAATTCCAGGCAATTCTTCCATTGGGAGGAAAAATTTTAAATACGGAACGAGCACATTTGGATAAGATAGTTGAATTTGAAGAACTAAAAAATCTTATTATTGCTTTGGGGGGCGGAATTGGAGATGTTATTGATTATGACAAAATCCGATATCACCGGGTCATCATCATGACTGATGCCGATGTAGACGGAGAACACATCAAAACACTTTTACTAACCTTTTTCTATCGCCATATGCCCGATGTAATTAAAAGAGGCTATCTTTATATTGCGCTTCCGCCACTATTTAAGATCCAAATAGTCAAAGATATTTATTATGCCTACGACGAAGATGAAAAAGAGAAAATCATTAAAGACAATGGCAATGGCAAGTTTACTATCCAACGCTACAAAGGTCTTGGAGAAATGAACCCGGAACAACTCTGGGAAACGACAATGGATCCGAAGGTAAGAATATTAAAGCAAGTGACAATTGACGATGCAGAAAAGTCGGACAGGATATTTACGGTACTTATGGGAGAAGAAGTAGCTCCCCGTAAAAAATTCATACAAACACACGCTAAACTTGCTACATTAGATATATAGAAATTACCGCAAGTTTAGCTGTCCCGTAAGTTCGCATCTCGAGCCGTGTATGAATAATACTGGAAAGGTGAGAGATAAGAACAGACTGGGATGCAAAGTTAGCCACTTTAGATATCTAAATAATCACTTGCAAACACCTCCTTCTTACAATAAAATACCAATTAGACTCTTGAATTGAGTCTTTTTTCTATAATGGATATTCAACTAATAGCCCTTTTTGTTGCCCCCGCCACATCATTATTTGCTCTTGGTTATGGAATATATCTAAGTAGGCGCGTGATTAAAGAAGATGAGGGTTCCCAAAAACTTCGCGAAATTGCAGCTGCGGTTCGTGAAGGCGCAATGTCTTATCTTCAAAAGCAATTTAGAGTTGTTTTTCCTCTAATGCTTATTCTTTCAATATTAATCGGAGTTACTTTGGGGTTCGGGACTGCAATCACCTTTTTGTTGGGAGCAATCTTCAGTGCAATAATCGGCTATTTTGGAATGTGGATTGCTGTAAGAGCTAATGTCAGAACCGCAAATGCTTCGCAAAAGGGATTGAATGCTGCACTAAAAATCGCATTCGGAGCGGGTACTGTAAACGGAATGCTGGTCGTTGGCCTGGGACTTTTAGGTGTTTCTTTAATATACATGTGGTCTTATTTCAGTTATATCGCAATGGGTCCCGAGGTAGTTGCAAAACACGCAACAGAAGTGCTTGTTGGCTACGGTTTCGGTGCGGCCCTTTTGGCTCTTTTTATGAGAGTCGGGGGCGGTATTTTTACTAAAGCTGCCGATGTTGGAGCCGATCTTGTGGGCAAAGTAGAAAAGGGCATACCCGAAGACGATCCCAGAAATCCGGCAACTATAGCGGATAACGTAGGTGATAACGTAGGTGATTGCGCGGGCATGGCCGCCGATGTATTCGAATCATATGCATTAACAATAGTCGCAGCTATGATCCTGGGAGGACAATTATTCGGCCTTGCGGGAGTCGTTTTTCCGCTTTTAGCCCGTTCAGGAGCAATATTAACTTCAATTCTCGGCACATTCTTCGTAAAAGCCAGAAGTGAAAAAGAAAATCCCATAAATCCATTGATTCGGGGTTTTGTTATTTCTGCAGTTTCAGCCATAGTCATATTTTTGCTTTTGTCTAATTATCTTCTCAAAGAACCAAGAGCAGGTTATGCCGCAATTACCGGAATATTTTCTATGCTAGCCCTTTTATACGTGACCAAGTATTATACCGGGCCCGGAGAAAAACCAATTGTTGCGATCGCTAAATCTTCCCAAACCGGAGCCGGCACGAACTTGATTAGCGGAATATCGATAGGCATGGAGTCAACCTTCGTATCTGTTTTGATCATTGCTGCAACGATCTTTGTGGGATACATTTTCCTCGGCTTTTACGGAATTTCTCTTGCCGGAATGGGCATGTTGGCAACAACCGGCATAATCATGGCGCTGGATACTTTCGGGCCGATTTCCGACAACGCTCAAGGGATGGTTGAAATGGCAGGTCTTAAAGGCAAAGCCGAAGAAGTTACGTCCGGGCTTGACGCTGTTGGTAATACTACAAAAGCATTGACCAAAGGTTTTGCTGTCGGTTCCGCCGCCGTTGCCGCCTCAAGTCTCTTCGCAACATATTTTGAATCAACCGGCTTGACAGCTATCGATATCGCCATGCCAAAAGTCTTCATAGGCTTACTCCTTGGGGGAGCACTTCCATTTCTTTTCTCGTCCAGATTGATCGGGTCAGTCGGAAGAGCAGCTTTCCAGGTCGTCGAAGAAGTAAGACGTCAATTCAAGGAAATCAAAGGAATTATGGAAGGTAAAGCTAAGCCAGACTACTCTAAAGCTGTCGCAATAGTCACCGCTGCCGCTCAAAAAGAGCTTGTAATTCCGGCCGCTATCGTTGTTAGCATGCCCATTCTGGTCGGCCTTTTATTAGGAACTGAACCATTAGGGGGATTTCTGGGGGGGGTTGTCGTTTCAGGACTTACACTTGCTTTTTATATGTGTAACACCGGAGGTGCCTGGGATAATGCGAAAAAATATATTGAAGATGGTAACTTAGGCGGAAAGGGAAGCGATACCCATAAAGCTTCTGTAGTAGGTGATACAGTAGGTGATCCCTTGAAAGATACGGCAGGACCGGCTCTTAATCCGATGATGAAAATAGTCCAGATCGTCGCTCTTCTTATCGCCCCATTTCTAGTTTAATACCGGATGTGTCTATTCATATCACACCACGTGTGTGTTAGCTTGACACACACGGTAATATACATTAACTTCTTATTATAATGCCTCTTAGAAAAACATTACTTGTAAATCAACAACACTATCACGTATTTAACAGAAGTATTGCTAAAGAACCAATCTTTTTAAGGTCCAAAGATTATATAAGATTTAATAATTTGGTAGATTATTATCGCTTTAAGAAACCAAGTCTGCGTTATTCATTTTATTATCGTTTAGAAATATCAGATAAAGCGGAATATCTTAGAAATTTACACGAATCCGGAGAAAAACTTGTCCAAATTTTAGCTTTTTGCTGGATGCCAACTCATTATCACTTACTTTTAAAACAGCTAAGCGATAATGGGATATCAGACTTTTTAAGAAATCTTCAAAATAGTTATGCAAAATATTTCAACACAAAATATCAAAGAAGTGGAAGTCTATTTCAGGAAATGTTCAAAGCGGTTATTATTCAATCCGATGAACAATTAACCCATATAATCAGGTATATACATTTGAATCCTCTGACTGATTATTTATTGAAAGATATCAAAGAGATTGAAACATATAAGTGGACATCATTTCCTTCCTATATTACAAGTAATCAAAAAAGTTTTGTAGAAACTAATTTTATACTCAAACATTTTAAAAATTCTGAACGACTAAAAATATTTACTTATAACCAAGTGGATTATCAACGTAAACTATCCAGACTAAAACATCTTAGCCTCGAAAGATACTAAACAACCGGAGGTGTCTATTCATATCACACCACGTGTGTGTAAGTTTGACTTTTATTACCATTTGGTGTTAATCTGAGCCCCATGAATAATATAAAAACTTCTCTAAAAATTCTGTTTCTGATCACTCTTATATTTCTTTTCTCCAATCTGATAATTAGCGGATCTTTAACAAATAAATCTATATTAAATTTCGTCTTTGCTCAAAATGAAGGAGATGAGGATATTGAATCCGATGAAGAAGAATTGGAAGACCAGGATGATAATGAAGATGTAGATGAAAATGATGATGAAAGCGAAAATGAAGATAATGATACTAATAGCAGCAGGGCAAGTGTAAAAATAAATAACGAAGTTTTTTCGACATCCTCTACAGAACAAAATATTCAGGTCAGTATAAAAAACGGAAAAGCCTCGATTAAAATAAAAGTTAAAAACGCAAACGGCGAGGAAGAAGTAATTGAAAAAGAAGTAGAAGGGGAAACAAACATTTCTGTAACTGTAAAGGTAGAGAGTGGCGAGCATCACATTCAGGTTAAAACTGCAGAAGGAAAAGTAATTCTCAATGACCAAACGGAAAGCAATCAAGTACAGGCAACAACTTCGCTACCCATAAACGTAGATATTCAAAACAATCAGGTTACAATCGAAACATCGTCTGGAACTGTCACTTTGAAAAATCTTCCGGCAGATGTTGTCGAAATTCTAAAAAAGCTTGGAACCTTGGACCTTGTGAATTCTATAAATATAGAAGAAGAAACTAAAGACGGTAAAGTGAAAATTATATATAAGGTTAGCGGAAATAATAAAGTCAAATTCTTGAGAGTATTTAATGTTTCCGCAAACATTTCGGCCAATGTTGACTCAGAAACGAGTGGGGTAACAATACAATCCCAACCTTGGTATTTGAAATATCTAGGCTTCTTATTCTCCTCTAATTAATTTCATTTTAATCTGCATTAAGGTAATATATCTATATGGAAAAATCGGAAAAACTCTCAAAGTTGCGCGAGAAACTGGTTCACTACGAACAGTGGCTTGCTAATGAAATGAAAGGTTATCGAGGTGTGGTTCATGAGTCTTCAGCATCAGAAATCAAGCATAGCAAAGTTATGGTTCTTCAATCAATGGTTGATCAGTTGAATGAAGAGATCAAAAAGTTGGAGGAAAGTAAATAATTACCCGAGGTGGCGAACCTAGTACACCCCCAGGGTGTACTTTTTTGTTGAAATATTGTTAAACATATGCTAAATTAGCCATCGTTGTCCTGAACTTGCCCCGTTTTCTTCTTGCCCAAACTGATGAGAAGTAATCTCAAACATTTCTTCCTGGGGGCACTATTAGCACTCGTGCCTGTGATCGTCTATGCTAATTCCAGGCTGGAAACTAAATATAACAACAATTACCTCGATCCGGGCACAAAATACCTTGCTTTAGAGTTGATAGAAAAAAGTCTTAATTCTACCCCCACACCAATTCCCACAACGACTCCGGCAGACAAAACTTTACCAACCATAAAACCTACAGTTATTGAGCAAAAAGAAATGACACCTGTCACTCAAACAGCAGCCTTAGTTGTTCATTCTCCAAAAGCACCTGAAGTAATTTTAACTGTAATAGAGAAATATTCCGGTGAATATAATGTAAGTAGAGAAATGATGATAGCTATCGCTCACTGCGAATCCGGATTCAGAGAAAATGCGGTAAACGGACCTTACGCAGGAATATATCAGTTTATAGCTTCAACATGGGCTTCTAACAGGCGGGCTATGGGGCTTGATCCGAATCCCGACTTACGTTTTAATGCTGAAGAAGCAACAAGAACCGCGGCATTTAAAATGAGCCGGGACGGTTTTGGAGCCTGGCCGGTTTGCCAAAACAAGGCAAAAAAACTTCTTTCTATCAAACAAGATTCTCTTTAAAAATATGCCTTTTTCGGTCTAAAAAAAGTAAATTATAATCCCGTATTATTGGCGTATTCATCTTCTTGCCTATTCAATTTCAAGAGGGTAGAATAGTTGTAGGCTCAAAGCCTACTTTTTTTGTCTATGGATATAGGTAAAGTACAACCGGCTCCGATTATTGAAGAAATGGAAAAGTCTTATTTAGACTACGCAATGAGCGTAATCGTGGCTCGTGCTCTACCTGATGTCCGCGACGGACTAAAACCTGTGCACAGAAGAATTCTTTACGCAATGCATCAATTGGGACTAACTCACTCATCAAGCTTCACAAAATCCGCAAAGGTTGTGGGAGAAGTATTGGGTAAATACCACCCCCACGGTGATATGGCAGTATACGATGCCTTGGTTCGCATGGCGCAAACTTTTTCCCTTAGATATCCACTTATTAAGGGACAGGGTAATTTCGGTTCGGTCGATGGTGATCCACCAGCGGCAATGCGTTATACAGAAGTTAAACTGGCAAAGATTTCCGAATACATGCTCACCGATATCGAAAAGGAAACCGTCGACTTTTTTGATAATTTTGATGCAACGCTCAAAGAGCCTGTATATCTTCCCGCGCTCCTTCCGAATTTACTGCTGATGGGATCAGAAGGAATAGCTGTTGGAATGGCGACAAAAATTCCACCGCATAATCTAAATGAGGTTATTGAAGCCGTATTTGAAACTATTAAAAAAGGCAAGGTAACTTTTGAACAAAAGACACAAGATGAACATACAGATTTTGTTATAAAAAAAATATCACTTGTTGCTTCCGGTGAAGTAAAAGACCTAAATGGCGAAATCAAACCATCAAACATAGGTTTTGAAAGTGATATAACCATAGACGAGCTAACAGAAATCATTCCGGGTCCCGATTTTCCGACAGGGGGTGCAATATACGACTCAAACTCCCTGAAAGAAGTATATTCAACCGGTCGCGGCAGGATTTTGGTTAGAGGAATAGCTGAAATAAAAGAAGGGACAAAAGGACGTCAACAAATTATAATTTCTGAAATTCCGTACCAGGTGAATAAATCTACACTAGTCAAAAAGATAGCCGATCTGGTCAAAGATAAAAAGCTAAACGGAATTTCCGATTTGCGCGATGAATCGGACAAAGATGGAATGAGTGTCGTAATCGACCTTAAGCGCGATGCGCGACCCAAATCTATTTTAAATAATCTATACAAGCACACCCAACTTCAAACCTCTTTCCCCGCCAATTTTGTCGCTCTTGTTGAAACTACTCCGTATACGCTAAACCTCAAACAGATAATGATCGAGTATGTAAAACATAGGCAAAAAGTTATTACCCGTCGAACCATATTCGAACTTACTGCAGCAAAACGCCGTGCGCACATCCTCGAAGGATTAAAGATCGCCTTGGACAATTTGGACGAAGTTATTGCAACGATCAGAAAAAGCAGGACCCAGGAAGAGGCAAAATTAAACTTGATTAAAAAATTTTCCTTGAGTGAAATCCAGGCTACTGCAATTCTTGACATGCAGCTAAGACGCTTGGCAGCATTAGAGCGGGAAAAGATCGAAAAAGAGTACGAGGAAATTAAAAAACTTATTGACAGATTAACTGCCATCCTGAAAGAACCTCAAAAAGTACTCGATATAATAGTCAACGAATTAAGCGAAGTCAAAGAAAAGTTCGGAGATAGCAGGAAAACAAAAATTTACAAGCAAAAATTGGGTGAATTTTCCGAAGAAGATCTCATTGCCAAAGAAGAAACTCTGATTATGATAACAAAAACAGGATACGTTAAAAGGGTTCCCCGAACTACATACAGAAGCCAGCGTCGCGGAGGGAAAGGGGTAACAGGAATGACCACAAAAGAAGAAGACGAAATTGAACAAATGATTTCCGCGACAACTCACGATACAATTCTATTCTTTACTAATACCGGCAAAGTATTCGGTACGAAAGCATGGGAAATTCCCGAAACATCCCGCCAGTCAAAAGGTCAAGCCGTGGTAAATATTATTAATATTGATTCAAACGAAAAAATAATGTCCATTCTGGCAACATCCGTAAAGGGAAATCATTTAATAATGGCAACGGCTTTCGGTGTAGTAAAAAAGACCAAGGTCGACCAATTTGCCAATCTAAGAACTTCCGGGTTAATAGCAATAAAGCTTGACCCCAAAGACTCACTTGTAACAGTGCACGAAACTTCGGGTAATGATAACGTTCTACTGGTCAGCAAAAAAGGCAAATCTATCTGCTTTCCCGAAGCAAATGTGCGTCATATGGGCAGGGCAACGTCCGGCATGAGAGGAATAAAACTCGATCCGGATGACGAAGTCATAGCAATGGAAACTTTTTCAGGAAAAGTAGAAAAACCAACGGACAAAAGGAAGAAATTTTTCAGAGATATTCTCACCATTTCCGAACATGGTTTAGGTAAAAGAACACCAATTCATTTATTTCCTGTGCAAAAAAGAGCCGGCAAGGGAGTAAAAGCATCGGTCGTTAACGAAAAGACCGGCAAGCTAGCAGTGGCCACAATGGTCACCCAGGAAACCGACCAAATCGTACTTACCAGCAAAACCGGTCAGGTTATCAAACTTCCCAATAAAAATATCCCGCAAATGGGTCGCTCGACACAAGGAGTAATCTTGATGCGCTTCACCAAAAAATCTGATGGCGTAGCAGCCGTCGCCGCCCTGAATAAGAATGGGGAAGAGGAGGAAGGAGAAGTTCAAGAACAAAAGCCCACTAAATCTTCAAAGTAGAAACTTACGAAAGTCCTCAGGATAAGGGTAATTATGATCGGAGCGAGGCATGGAAATAACTGTCAACTTCGGTTCGACTGAATGATAAAAATTTTCGGCTTCGGCAAATGGAACGAATTTATCATTTTCATTTTGGATACACAAAATATTCTCCAAGGGAATTTTAGAAGTTAAGGTCTTAACCAATTCTGCCCGGTCTTTGGAAACTACACTCGCAATCCCGCAAAGAATAACTTTATTTATTTGTAAGGCTATTTTTGGAATTAAATTCAAAGCAACATACACTCCGACAGATTTCGCAATAATATTAATTTTGTCTTCTCCAACTTCTTGTAATATTTTCTCGGTCTCATTTCTTAAACTGAAACTTAAACTTTTCTCTTGCCAATGTCTCCACTCATGAACAAAAGCCTTGTGCCCCAAATTAAGATGTTCAGCGATACCTTCCGCCCAATCTCTATTATGCTCCGAATATCCCGGCAAAATTATCGTCTTCATTATCAAAAGGACAGCTAAAATCTTCTTAGCTTAAACTCTTCAATAATTTTACAATCCAACAGTCGAATGATATTTATGCTCAATAAGTTCTGGATATTTAAGATTAATATTGTTGACAAAGGTATTGTTAAGTGATATCTTAAGAGTATTATGAATGGTACAACATTGTCAATAACACAATTAAAACAAAGGGCTGCTGAAGCTGTTGACTTCGTCGTCAAGAATGCACAACCCCTTACTATTTTACAACGTTCTTCTCCTCGTGCCGTTTTGGTTGACGCTGATTATTTTATGGCATTAGAAGAAGCCCTTTTGGATACTACAGACTCTAAGGAAGCTGAAAAAGCAAAAAAAGAAACCAAAGATCCTTTGGAGAAATATATCAAACAGCGCTGGGATAAAATAAATTCATAATTTCTTGTGGAAATTTTAATAACCAGGAAGGCTCAAAAGGAGCTTGATAAAATTCCAGACCCGCTTGCAAAAAACATAGTAAAGAAAATTCTAGATCTAAAAGAAAACCTTCATCCGCCGAATAGTAAAAAACTTTCTGGACACCAAGACTATCGTTTAAGAATTGGATCTTTTCGTGCGATTTACACAATTGATAAAACGAAAAGTGAAATTACAATACTTCGTGTGGCTGACAGAAAAACAATCTACAAATAGGACCGTTTTTATCTTCTTCTCCCATGGAAAGACTGGTGTATATCATTTAAGTGTTTGTGGGTCTCATAAGTAACAGGTGTAAATCTGCAACACCCGACGGGTGATATGTGCCTATCTCTCAGTCCGTTTTCAGCAGCATCCTGCTCAGTCAATTCTTGAGCTTTGACTCTCTCATCATCTGCTAATTTTCGCGATCTATATAATTCTACTTCCAGTCTCGCTTCAATTTCCCCTTGCGTAGACATAGCTTCTAAAAGTTCGAGATTGTCTGATTGATATAATGGTTCTGCTAAATTCGCTTTGCGAAAAAATTCTTCCGCGCGAATCATTCTGATGGTGTCATTGCTACCTCTTGCCTCTTTAAGTATTTTAAACCATGGCACTGTATTAACTCTTTCAGTCTTACCTTCACTTTCTAAATAAAAATTAAAATGCCCGTTACTTCATCTTGATCAAACCAACTCCCATGAACACCTAATGCTGTTAACTTATCCGTCCGCGCATTAGCGTCGGATTCCCAATTGAGTGGAGGACTAATATCCTGAAAGCTTTTATAAATTGCCGTCAGGTTATTAAATATTGGTAAAATTCGTCTATTATCGGACAGGCGGATGGGTTTAACTTCAGTTTTTTCAATTTCTGCTATATCATCAGACATTTATGCTTAAATTATACACTATTTATTTCCTTTACTATGAAATGCTTCATGAATGTCTTTTAGGTGTTTATGGGTTACATGAGTGTAGATTTGAGTGGTGGAAACGTTTTTGTGGCCGAGCATTTCCTGTACGCTCCTTAAATCCGCACCAGCCATCAGTAAATCGGTTGCAAAAGAATGCCTAAGAACGTGCGGTGTAACTTCTACGGGTAATTTCATTTTTTCCCCGTATTTTTTTATTATTCTTTGAATAGTCCGAACCGTTAAACGCATCTTCTCATCGGACGCAGTAGGATCTACCTTTCCTTTATGTCTTATAAATAACGGTTTGTATTTATCTTCCCGCGCTTTTTGATATTCATCCAGCCATTTAACGGCACGTTGAGATAAGAACACGACTCTTGCTTTTCCACCTTTGCCTACTATACCAAATTCGCGCCTGTCTAGATCAACTTTATCTCTATCCAGTTTCGCTAGCTCCGATACACGAAGTCCCGTTGAAAACAGAACTTCGAGTATTGATTTATCCCGTTTCCCTTGAATAGTTGATAATGATGGTGCATTTAATAGTCTATCGACCTGGTCACCCGTTAGAAACTTAACTTGACGTTCCTCGATTTTAGGCAACTCTATCTTATCCGGAGACATAACTTTATAATCATTTTTAATTAGAAAGCGTAGGAAGCTTCTCAAAGCAATAACATGATATCCTTGAGTTTTTCTTGTTAACAGGGACCTTGCTTGTCCTTTGGCATACGGGATTGAAATCCTTGACAGATAAACTCTATATTGTCTGACAACTTCAGGATTAATATCCCGAAGTTCAAGTCTAATTCCTTCTTTTATCAACCAATCAACAAATCGCGTTAAATAATGTTTATAGTTTCTGATTGTCAGGGGAGAGGAGCCTTTCTCGACTTCGAGGTACTCAAGAAATTCATCTATTTTTTTCCTGATTTCTGAAGTTTGCTCATGTATGGCGGCAGACATACTTTAAAACAGTTTACACCGAAACGAGAGAGGTGTCAACATTGTGCGACGAAATAAGGGCGCATCAAATCTGGTAATTATTCATTCGAACTCTTTTTTCTAGTTGATCAAAAACGGGTTCATTTCGATCCAGTAAAGTGTTTAAATCTAATGGCTCAAACGAAAATCTTTGATACCACAATTGATAGGTTAGACTTTTAGTGTCATCAATGGTCAATAACATCCTTCCACCCACAGGACCTTCTTTAGTCACAATTGTCGTTAAAGTACTAAGAATATTATCTTTATATCTTCTTTCAACAAAAGACGGATCTCCAAATCTGTCGGGTATCAACTCTCGCTCTAGCGTAAATCCATCACCTTGAAAAATAGCTAATTGTAGATACCCATCTATGTAAGGAATTTCTTGTTCAAATCCTTTTTCAGTATAAGATAACTCCCACGGCACTTTAATTCCGTAATCAGATAAATCTCGTATACTTCTTCCTAGTGGATTGTCAGACTGATCTTCAGAAACCATTTCATAATACCAATCTAGCCAGAAAACGTAATTTCTAGGATTCAAGTCAGGCTCCATATTTGGTTGATGCATTAACAAATAATCCGCATAATCCGTCCAGGAACTTTTTCTGAAAATTCCAGATAAACTCGTTAGTTTAAAATCGGGGTGAATTTTCTCTGCGATTGTTTGTCTCCTTACCTCCACCAACATTGTCCAGCATTATAATACCAATTCACCATTTCACCAAATCGATTCTAAGACCTGTGTATTATAAAAGCTGGGTAACTAATCATCTCAATAGTATTATATTTAGTCTATCTTGCCGATTTCTGCATATTAATTATTCTTATATTTTTTGAGTCTTTATTAATAGGGAAGAGGGTAATAGGATCTGTTAAAAATAAGATAAATTACTTCGCTTATTGTTCGGTTGATAAATATAGTCATGTACTTTACGGAGAATAATAATTTATATTTATACTATAATTGATAAGAAATTATTATTGAGTTAAACGGTCAACTGTACAAAAATACGCTCCACCCTAAACACAATATTAGTTATGTCGCAAAAGTATCATTGTACGACGATGTAATCATTAGCTTCCCTAAGTAGGTTTTCCTTCAAAGCGTATATATCTGTCCCGGAGGATATACAATATCATAATTAACTTATCTAATCGTTTCTAAGACCAGTCTATTCTTTTTAACTTATACCAATAAATTAATAATCAATACCTTCCCTTAAGTTAACCAATAGTTATCCACAAGATAGGAATTACATTCAATTTGTAATCTATGCAAAATAAAATAGTAGGCACAAAATATTAAGGTAGTGTATCAATAAAGTAATGATTCGAAGCTAGCAACTATATCATTCTATAGCACATATTCTCTGTTTATTTAAAGACTGCTTCGGGTTATTTTAGTTCTTGATATAATGTACCGCTGCGTGAAAAATCCTATAATATTTGTGAAAACAATCGCATATATTACATCCTATAATAATAAAGGGTCTGAAGACTATCCCCTCTCCCCTTTTTCGCCTGTCGGTGAAAAATATCCAAATATACAAATAAACTAATTAACAAATTTTCTTTCGTTAACCCCAGCGTGTAACCAAAAACATAGCAATAAATACTGCGGCACCAACTAAGAGATATTCCCTAACCGTTTGAATAAACAACCTATCCTCAAGGTCAGATTGTCCTAATCCTAATAATACATAAGCGGAAACCGTTAAAAATAAACTTGCGACTACAACTGTAGCCGGCCAAAAAAATAAACTTACTGCAATCTCTCCCATTACCAGACTTGCTATCAGCGTCATTATTATTAATTTTTTACTTATATATTTCTCTAATGTAATTATCCAAAATCCTTGTAAATAAAGAGGCAAAGATAATAATGCTACAAAAAAGCTGCTAACATAAACGGGCCATCTGAAGGAGATGATTGTATCAAATACAAGGAAAAATGTAATCAATGTGAGAACAAAACCTACTCCCCTTGCAGCACGCAGAAGTGCAATAGTTCTTATTGTCGCGACCGTATAAATATTAGCAGTCAAAAGTAATGCATAAATTCCAAAGCTATATATTAATATCGCTATTACATAGGTTAAAATGCTTTTGGGCAATAAAAACCAAAAAAAGCCAACACTTACTGTAAATAAGCACGGTAAAATCAACGTCACCAAAGTCATGTTTATTCCTAATCCTTCCTTGAGAGACCATCCAAAAAGAAGAAGTGTTAAAACTCCAAGCATCGCAATCGATAAAAACCTTATGTTTGTCGGTAAAAGAAGAATTCCGATAAAACCCAATGAGCAAATTATTGAAGAAATAATGAATCTTTTTCTTTTCGACATTTAATTCATTTAATAACCCGTGCAGTTCATTTGTTTGCTTCTAGTAGAACATTATCCGGAATATCGACATTCGCAAATACTTTTTGAACATCGTCTTGTTCTTCGAGTACTTCCAAAAAATCGAGAACTTTTTTAGCTGCAGAAGGATCTTCAACGATTTGAAAATTTTTTGCACGGCGAATAATTTCAGACGTTGTAATATCATAGCCTTGGTCAATTAGTTTTGTCCGGATCTCGCTTAATTTATCAGGAGAAACATATACTTCTAATGCATCATCTGTTTCCTGAATATCATCTACCCCAACGTCAATTAATTTGAGCATCTGTTCCTCTACCTTATTAACTTTCTTAAGTAACATCAGTCCCTTAGGTTCAAAATTAAACGCAACGGAACCTGGCCCTGCCATGCTACCCCCTCCCCTCTCAAATATATTCTTTATCTCTTGACCTGTACGATTTCTGTTATCCGTCGCTGTTTCAACTATTACTCCGACTCCTGAAGGACCAAAACCTTCATAAACAACCTCTTCTATATTTTCATCAGATAATGAAGCCTTTGAAATAGCCCTTTCAATATTTTCCTTAGGCATATTAGCACTTCTGGCAGCATCTACTACCATCCTTAATTTATAATTTGTATTTGGATCCGGACCTCCTCCGGCTTTTACGGCAATTTGAATTCCTCTTGCAAGTTTTGAAAAGATCTTGCCCTTTGCCGCATCACGGCCTTCCTTTTGTCTTTTAATCGTTGCGTAATGAGAATGCCCCGACATATTTATTATTTTTGATAGTAATCTTTATGTACTCCGAGCAATTATACTATGACACTTGACAATTAACTATACATAAATATACTCAAGAAAGTATTAACTTTTTTTATGGAAAAAGATCTTGCCCATGAAGCTATTACGCTAGCCCTAACCGGAAATTGGCCGAAAGCGGTTGAAACCAACTTAATAATCCTACAAGACAATCCAAATGACATCGATGCTTTAAACAGGCTTGCAAGAGCTTACGCGGAAACAGGAAGCTTGCCAAAAGCAAGAATTACAGCCCAAAAGGTCTTAAAAATAGATCCCTTCAATACAATTGCCAATAAGTCGCTTGGAAGATGGAAGGGTTTAAAAAAAGGAGATACCTACGCATCACGACCACTAAACCCACAACTATTTTTGGAAGAACCCGGGAAAACAAAAATAGTAGCATTGCTTTATTTGGGTAGTCCCGAAATTCTGGCAAAACTTGATGCGGGCGATGAAGTAAAACTAAATACGCACTCTCACAGAGTATGTGTTGATACTTATGATGGAAATTATATCGGAAGACTACCGGATAACTTATCCGCTCGTTTAAGACGTCTTATTAATCTTGGTAATGAATATCTTGTATTTATTAAGTCGGTCGATAAAAATGATGTGAAAATATTTATCAGAGAATCCAAACGCTCGGATAAATTGACTAACGTCGCGTCTTTTTCCAGTGAAAAAATTGATTATATTTCATTTACTCCTCCGGAATTAGTCCACAGAAAAGATGAAATTGATGTTAATTTGCTTGATGAAGAAGAAGATAATTAAAATCTTTTTTCAAAATCTTCATTCAACACAACTTCTAAATCAAAATTCGATTTTCCTTCCTTTGATATGGTACAAGGTAATAATTTCGTTATCAGTTCAAGAATATTTTCATCCTTGCCTTTGATCTCGCACACACCCGCATGTCTTACCTCCTTGTTAATAGCTACCACTTTACCGCCTAATACATTTAATATTTCGCTCACACTTTCAGAAAAACCAACATCTCCTGTCCTATCAGTGATCATTATCCTATATATGTTCTCGGACATAGCAAGATTTGTAAATACGGACATAATTTTCTGGGAAGTATTACCTTTAATGATATAGCCTTCACTTCCGTCCTCTAACGTTGCTTTTTCCAATAAATTTGTATCGCTCAAGAGTATATCCACTCTTTTTGGATTTTTTACCTTCATCGAAAATATCGTCAAACCCAATTTATCTCCAAAAGTTAAATTGGTTTCATAAGGCAAAAACAATACTTTTAAGGCCGAAAAAAGTTCTCCCGAAATAAATCCCTTAGCATATCTTCCGGCCCAAATATAAACTGGAAATTTGAAATTTTTAGTAACTGTTCTTGCAACAAGATTGCCCCCCGAGCCTTGTTGTTTTCCCAGTTCCCAAACATTTTTAAGATTATAAATCCCTTTACTTTCAGCTACGTCTACTTGCGTGTCGCCCGGAATTATAATATTTATTATTTCCTTAGTTCTTGGATCAAAAGTAACAACATTAATTTCTGAATCAGCATTTATAACAACCGATACCTTCTCTTCTCCGTTCCAGTACTTTGTAGAATTTTTAAAATAGAGAAAAAAAAGCAAAAGAAATAAAGAAAAAGAAAGATACATAAAAATCTTTTTTTTCCTGCCACCAATTGATATGTTACGGATATTTTTTCGTCTTCGGGCAGACATAAATCGTTTTAATAACAGAGTAATAATACCAACGTTTAAGTAAAGGTAAGTCTTTGATAATGATTTTTTCCTATCTTCGTCAAGCGATTACTTTTTAAACCATAACTTTTAATCAGATGCCTGATATAATCTCCGGCAACGATGTCAGGAACCACAACGTATCCTGCGCCGGCATGATATAACTTAATAGCCTCGGTTCGCGAACCGGATGTGAATATTGTCTGGGGTCTTTTATCTAATCTTGAGATGTATTCCAAAAGCATCAAGTTATCATTAACGTTGTCAATTGTGGAAATAACCAATTTTGCTTTATTAAGATTAGCTACCTTTAAAATATCGGAATCTGTAATATCACCAAATAAAACCAGTTGTTTATCCTTTATCAGTCTTTTATAGACGTTAGGGTTGAAGTCGATGATTAAATATTTCCAATTTTTCCGTTGGAAATAAGATACAAGCCTCGGGCCTGTTCTCAGGCATCCGATCAAAACAACATGGTCGGATAGATTTTTATTTACTACATATTTATTATCGTAAGTAACTTTTCTCTCAAAGATATTTAAGAAACCTTTTACCTCGGAATATATTTTTTCAGCACCCAAAATCATATAACTTGAAAAGGTCATCGTTACCACCGCCACAATCACGGTTAAGGTAAGGTATGTATTATTAATATGCCCCAACCCGACACCCATCGTCATTAAGATAAGTGAAAATTCCGATATCTGGGGGGACGCAGCCCCGGCTAAAAACGAAGTCCTTTTTTTGAATCCCATAAGTCCCAATATACTTATAAGTATTAATGGTTTTACGATGATAACCAACGAAGAAAATGTAATTATTGGAAAAAAGAGATTTTCTAATCCTTCGAACTTTAAACTTGCACCTAGACTTAAGAAAAATAAGGTCAAAAAAAAGTCCCGTAAAGATCTCGTTCGGGATGCAATCTCCAGATGTTCCGGCAGGTTTGAAAGCGCAAGACCGGCCAAAAATCCCCCAATTTCCAAACTAAATCCCAACGGTCCTGCGACTAAAGCCGAAATACCCAACGCCCAGGCTATGCTTACGATAAACAGGAGTTCTTGCGAATTGGCTATGAATTTTTCAAATAAACTCGGCAAAATTCTTTTTGATAATATCCAAACACTGCAAAAAAGCAGTACGATTTTATATAACATCCAAGCGTAATCATAAAAACCTACACTACCCCCGCCAACGCTTGCCAACGTAATTAAAATTACAATTGCAATAAAGTCCTGAACAAGCAAATATCCCAAAATTATTTTGCCGTGAAGACTATCAAGTGTGTTTTTTTCAGATAAAAGTTTAACGATAATAATGGTTGAAGAGAAACTAACAGCAATTCCCAAATAACCGGCAGTCAACATATCCAGTCCTAAAATCAAACCTAAAGCCAACGCCAAGATAAAGGTAATTGCAACCTGTCCAATGCCCGTTACCAAAGCTGCTTTTCCGAGACTACGAATGTCCCTGACATTCATTTCAAGACCGATTAAAAAAAGCAGCAAAGTTATACCAACCTTGCCCAGATCTGATATTACTTCGGTCCCCCGAAGAAAACCACTGGTCGAAAGTAAAAAACCGGCTATGATAAAACCTATCAATATCGGTTGATTAATTTTTTTTACTATTATTCCAAAAAAAGCAGCAACAGAAAGTAAAACAGCTATCTGTGAAAAATTCATACTAATTTAAGATTACGGGGTTTAGCTGACCTTTTCAAGTGACTTTAAAGCCAGCTGAAGATCTTCGGGAAGTTTAGACTCGAATGTCACCATTTTATTTTTTCGAGGATGTATAAATGAAATTCCGGCGGAATGTAGAAAAAGTCGTGAACACCATTTTTTATCCGAACGGGCAGTTTTTCTACCTGCGTAAAAATCATCCGCCACGATCGGGTGACCTAGATATTTGGAGTGTATTCTAATCTGATGTGTTCTACCGGTTTTAGGATAAAACTCAACAAAACTAAATTTCTCATTGAAAATTGCCTGCCCGCCGAAGCCTCGGCGCAGGCGGGGAAATTGTCCACCAGAGGCGGATCGTCCTCTGAACGAGAAATTGGAAATTACGCGGTAGCGCGTTTCTGCTTCCCTTCCGCCCGGCAGCACCCCAAATCTATCCCTCCTCCACGGCAACCGTCCAACTAATGTTTTAATTTCACCTACGACCGGGGTTACTCTTCCATGAAGCAAGGCTATGTATGTTTTTTTGACAACTCTTTCCTTAAATTCCTTTTGCAGTTTTTCAAATGACTCAATGGTTTTTGCTATCACAAGAATCCCGCTCGTTTCCTTATCCAGTCTATGTACTACTCCCGAGCGGTAATCCTTACTTTTTACAATCGAATAGTCAAACACTTTTTTGAGCCACTTTTGGACAACAGGTATATCACCTGTTGTTTCGGCTTCATTAACAATCCAGCCGGGAGGTTTATCAAGAATAATTAAATACTCATCTTCGAAGATAACTTTAGGAACCATAGGAATTAATCTATTTTTCCCGTTTTGCCTGGTCTTTAGCACAAAGCGTTGCCTCCGGATATGCCATTAATCTATCTGTATCGATCATCTTGCCGCAATCCTCACATATTCCGTACTTCCCAATCTTAATTCTGGTTAAAGCTTTTCTTGTCTGTATTATTCTCCTATCCAGTTGTTCTTTAATAGCAGAAGCTCTTGCATGACCGAATTGTTCTGCAGCATCAGCGTCGGGTGAAGCATTGTCCATTAATCTGGTCGAATCTTTGAAAGGATCATCATCCTCTATTTCTTTTTTTCGCAATTCCAACTTATGCAACTGTTCCTGTAAAAATACGGTAACAGGTTTTAATAATTTTGAGGGAAAATTTATAACCCCTTTTGCAAAAGCCATGCTTTTATTATTTCTTTTTTTACTCATGTTGTTTTTCCTGCTAAATTGTATACCGCAAAAAAACTGGCAAATGCTACCAACCCGGATAACATTATCTCTAAACTATTTTCAAAGGATACCATATCGGACAAAGCAAGGGCAATAAGGCAACGAATAATAAAATATATTCCTATTACGCTCATTCCCGCAAATCCTACCCTGCCTGATGCATACCAGGTAAATTTCTTATAATGCTTGCCCAGAAGATAATAAAGTATGATCAGGGCGATAACCACACCTTCCCAAATACCTGATATCATATTTAGTTCTTCCAACAACTCTATAATATGCACTGAGGCTAGTATCAATAAAGCCCCTGCAACTGCGGCTTCTATTGTTTCAAAAATTCTTAACCTATATCTTGTTACTCCAATCCATAAGCCGATCACGGCTCCCATAAAAGAAATCCAAAAAGTAAATTTTGGCAGATAGTAATGAGCTCCAACTCCCCCGATAACAAGCCCGAAAAGTATATAAAACGCCACAGTAAAAATTTGACTAGCCACATAATCTTCTCTTAAGCGTTTCCAAAATATGTATAGGAACGACAAAACGGCAATAATAATTAATGGAATTTTTATTAGCATTGAGAAATAATACCACTTCCGAAATCAGTTCTCCATCTTTTGCAATTTCCAGCACAAAAACTTGACTTTTCATAGTGAAAGTTATTAATATAACTCTTGACTCATGCTAGAAACACCTCACGTTGTAGTGGGGGCAGCAATAGCATTTAAAGTGGTTAATCCTGCCCTGGCGATCCCACTTGCTCTCGGGAGCCACTTTGTGCTGGAAAAGGTCCCACACTGGAATCCCCACCTGAATACTGAAAAAAATAAATTGGGGAAGGTTTCTGCGCAAAGTACCAAAATCGTAATTTTTGACGTTATATTATCCTTGATACTCGGTGGAAGTATTGCTTACATGGTACTTCCTAATATTAGTCACGCAATTACAATTCTTATTTCCTCATTTGTGGCGGCTCTTCCCGATATCGTAGAAGGGCCTTATTTTTTTCTGGATATGAAAAGTAAATTCATCGAACGCTGGATTAAATTTCAGAAGGCAATTCAAGTCGACACTTCCCTAATACCGGGGTTGTTCACCCAAGCCGTTACAATTGTCGCAGCTTTTTTGTGGATCCTGAAATAATAAATACCAATGAGCACAAATAATCCAATTTCTAATTACCAATTATTGGAAATTTGTATATATTTGTAATTGGTACTTATTGGTAATTATTCCTTTGCCCTCTCAACATATTCACCCGTTCTCGTATCAACAACAACAGAATCTTCTTTATTAATAAAAAGCGGAACTTTAACGCTTAGTCCATTTTCCAAAACCGCCGGTTTGTAAACATTCGACGCCGTATTTCCTTTAACTCCGGGGTCGGTATCGACAACCTCCAGTTTTACTTTGGGTGGAATATCTATTGAGAGAGGTCTGTCTTCTTTATCCTGAGCTCCGCCGAAGGACCAAAAAAGAACATTGACTTCCTGCCCTTCTTTAATGTACGGTAACTCACCTTCAATTACATCCTTTTCAATTTCGACTTGCTCGAAATTTCTTGGATCCATAAAAACTACGTTAATTCCATCAATATAAAGAAATTGCAATTTTCGCTTGGAGGTATTCACTTCATCAACTTTTACATTGCTGCTGAAAGTTTTTTCTTCGATATTACCATCAATTAGATTTCTGGCAATCACTCTTACCGTGGCTCCTCCCCTGCCTACTTTTATATGTGAGTACTTCAATACTTTATAAGGTTTACCGTTTGATAGAAATGTTGTTCCGTTTTTAAGATCTGTTGACTGAATCATTCAAATAGTTGTAAGTAGTAAGATGTAAGAAGTAAGTGAATACAAATACAAAACTACAAAGTTCTTCCTACATCCTATATCTTATATCCTACATCTTTTATATAAGCCATTTACCATTACGCTGAACCAATTTGTCATCCCAGCGCATTTCACCCCCAGCACGTAGATCCTTGATCATGTCCCAATGTAATCCTGATTCGTTCTTGCTTCCGGTATCTTTATAGCCTTTCCCGAGTGCAAGATGAATACTTCCGCCAATTTTTTCGTCAAAGAGAATGTCTTTTGTAAACTTGCTAATTTGAAAATTATTACCTATCCCCAACTCCCCTATTCTTCTTGCACCTTTATCCATATCCAAAATTTTATTTAGGTCGTTCTCTCCTTTGTCTGCTGTAGCTTTAATTACCAGCCCATTTTTGAATTCAAGCTTAACATTATGAAATTCACGACCCATGTATAAAGCCGGATAGGTATAGGTTATATAACCGTTAGCTTGAAACTCGACAACCGAAGTGAAAACCTCTCCGTCCGGCATGTTATTTTCGCCCCCTGCATTAATGGCAAGCCTACCCTTTTTCCCAAGTTTTAAATCCGTCGACGGTCCGATGATGTGAACCTCACAAGTTCGGCTTACTAAATCCGCCAATTTCTGTTGTTCTTTGAACTTTTTCTTCCAATTAATATTATTTATTGCCTTAAATACAAATTCCGAATAATCACCCAGGCTCATGTCCGCTTCTTGTGCCTGAGCTTCTGTAGGAAATCGGGTAACCACCCAGCGTGTATTCTCGACTCTGTAATCGGTTATGGGTCTTATAACTTTAGCTCTAACGGAAATATTTTTTGCATCAACGCCGGATAAACCGCGGGTATTAATCGAAGAACCAATACGTATATAACAATCTACATTTCTCGTTTCATAATCGTCAAGTTTGGGATAATGCTTAAGTTGTTTATCGGTTGCATTTTTATAATATATTTCCTCGAATTCATACGAAGTAAAGTGAAGCTTAATTTCATTTGCTCCTGCTTTAATAAGCAGTATATATATTTCCAATACTAAAGCTTTGGCAGCAAAGTCTGCATAAACAACTACATTTTCTCCCCTTTTTACTTTCAGCGAGTAATTTACCAAAATCTCGGCTTGTTTTGCAACTCTCGGGTCAACTAATGACATGCTTTGGGTATTTTAACTCAAATAAGGTTTAGTTTGAAGAGTAAATTTGGTAAAATACGTCTATTAGCCCGGATGGTGGAATTGGTAGACACGCAGCTCTCAAAAAGCTGTGAGCTTAAACGCTCATGTCGGTTCGAGTCCGACTTCGGGCACCAGACCTTTGATTTATACTTTCTTCTGGCCCATAATATCGGAATGTCCTTAGCTGAACTGGGCGTAAATACGGCGCTTAAAATTTACCGCGATAAAAAAGGAGAACCTACAGTCAGGTGTATTGACCATGTTACTGGTTTATCTTGTTCTCAAAGATTTGAAGTAGTTTTTAATAATGCACTAGAAAAGGGAATAGGTGCACCTGTGGCAATAAACATGGCTTTTCAACACACTATAGATGTTTGTCAAAAAATTCATGGCAATATCCCAAGAGAAGTAGCGGTTGCTGCACTTGTAGGCGGTACGCTGGATGCATTAACCAATACTAAAATTCCTAGCGGAGTGATAAATTTCACTCGAGGAGTAAGAGATACTGACCATGCAGCTGTTGATATTGATTGTGACAAAAGAGAAATAATGACCACCGAATATGGTGATCATCGAGAGATGACTGTAAATGATCGTGCAAGGTGCTTATAGCTACGATTAAATAATTAATTCCCTCTTTTCATTTCCCTCCCATAAAATTTCAACCTATCCCCTCTGAAGAACATTTTGATTGAAGCTAATCTGCCGTTTCTGTGCTTGGCAATATCCAGGTTAATATTCTCGAAATTCTCCTCATTCTCCCGCCACAGAAACATAACAACATCCGCATCTTGTTCTATGCTTCCCGATTCCCGTAGATCGGCAAGCTGAGGCCTTTTCTCGCCTCTTTGTTCAACCGCGCGTGATAACTGAGAAATAGCAATTACCGGAATCTTTAATTCCCTCGCTAAATTTTTAAGTCCCTGTGAAATCTCCGATACTTCCTGGACCCTGTTTTCCAAATATCTGCTTCGTGCAAGCTGTAAATAATCAACAATTAGTAGGTCCGCTCCAACTTCTACTTGTAGTCTTCTTGCTTTAGTTCTCATTTCCAGGATAGTTAATGCAGGCGTATCATCGATATATAATGGTGCTTCTGCTAACTCCCCCATTGCATTAGATAGTTTAGTAAAATCATCTTCAGTAAGTTTCCCTGTTTTTAATCTCCAAGCATCGATGTCCGCCTGTGCCACAAGCAGTCTGTCAACTAATTCTTCCCTGCTCATTTCCAAGGAGAAAAAGCCGACCGGTCTTTGGTAATTCACTGCAACATTTTGGGCGATATTCAATGCCAGCGTCGTTTTACCAATACCGGGTCTTGCTGCCAAAACCAAAAGGTTCGATTTTTGCAAACCTGCCAATGTATCATCTAAATCTTTATAACCTGTTGGCACCCCCCGCAGACCTTCTGCTTGCTTATGAAGTTCGTCCAGCCTATCAAAAGACTCAGCTAAGGCATCCCTAACCGCTGTAAAAGCCTGTCTTAAGTGTTTCTGAGTAAGTGAGAATACTTCCGCTTCTGCTTTGTCCAATAGCTCATTAGCAGCCAAACCTTCATCCATCGAAAGTTCAACCAAAGTACTAGCTGCCTTCATAAGACTTCTTTTGGTTGCCGAGTCTTTGACGATTTTGCCGTAGTGCTCAACGTGTGCTGCTGTTGGAACTTTATTTGCAATTGAAACCAAATAGCTAACCCCGCCGATTTTTTTAAGTACTTTTCTCTTCTTAAGCCGCTCTGATATTGTTAATACATCGATCGGAACACGCTCTTCATAAAGCTCAAGAGAGCTGATGTAAATTTCACGATGCCTTTCATCATAAAAATCATCAGGCCTTAAAAACTCTGCAACTGCAATTATGGCATCCTTATCAAGAAGAAGTGCACCAAGGACAGACTCCTCTGCCTCAGGAGAATGGGGCGGGATTCTTATCTGTAGATTACCCTGGGAAACCATCAGTTTATTTACTATTTCCTCTCCAAAACAACAACTTTCTTGTCATCCGTAAGTTCGGATTTCTTAACGCTTAATTTATCAAGTTTCTCAACGGTCAAATTTACCTGGTCCAGAAATTCTTCCAGTTTTGCTAAATTCCCAAAAGTGCTTTCATTCATCCCGTCAACCTTGTAGTGCATCGGGATCACAATGTTCGGCTCTATTGCTCTTACCATTTCAGCAGCTTGGGTTGAGTTTATTGTATAAACACCGCCTACCGGGATCATTAGGATGTCTACCGTTCCCAGCTCCTCTATCATGTCTTCGGTTAAAGAATGTCCAATGTCGCCCAAGTGAACGCTACGTACTCCATCCATTTCTATAATATAAATTGTATTTTTGCCGCGCTCAGCACCCTTTTTATCATCATGGTAAACAGAGATTCCAATAACCGATACACCCGATACTTCATATTCTCCCGGTCCGTCTATTATTTTTCTAATATCGCTTATGGCTGCTATATTGTTATGGTCCTCATGTTGGTGCGAAATTGTAACTATTTCTGCCGAATTTTTTGGAAATTTTATTCCAACCATATCGGAGCTAAAAGGGTCGGTGATAAGACTTGCAGATCTTCCTTTAAGCTTGAAGGACGAATGGCCAAGGTAAGTTATATCCATAAGTTTCTTTGTCATACTACCAAACACCCACTCGCTTGACAATACCCTCTTATTAACCTATATTTTACGTTGTCGCTCGTGCTTTCTGTCCCTACTTATGCGAAAAGAGATAATAATTGCAATCTTCGTGGGGATATTAGTCGGTCTAGTTGTTGCTTTTGGAGTGTGGCGCGCAAATTCCGCTATAAAAACTTCCAATAACCTTAGTACTGAAAAAAACATTCAACCTTCTCCCGATGCCGAAAACCCCCTTAACGAAGAACTAAATGTTACTCTGTCTCAACCGGAAGACTTGGATGTGGTTAGTCAAAACACAACCCAAATTATGGGAATTACCAGACCAAATACTTTAGTAGTTATATCAAGTGAAGAGGATGATTATGTCATCAAATCGGACCTAAACGGAGAATTTAAGCAAGATGTCAAACTGGTATCCGGAATAAACGATATCCGTCTACTAGTATTTGACACAAATCAAAATATATCACAGTCCAATCTTACATTAGTATATTCCGAAGAATTTAAAGAAGACTAAAAAAATGAGAATATTTATATTTTTATTTCTAATGCTGTCTGTTTTAATAATTGGTATTTACCGCCCCATAAGCGCACAGAATTCGCCGGCGCCAACTTCAGGAGTAGACGAAGGTAGCGTAAGAGAAAAGGTAAAAGAAAAGGTCGAAACAGTGCGTAAAAATCCTAAAGCGTACATCGGTAGCGTAACCGACAAAACCCAGGATTCTATACAAATCAAAAACTCCAAAGGTGAAATACAATTTGTATCAATAAATCCCGATGAGGTGGATTTTGTAAAATCAACCAACAAATCAACTGCTATCAAATTTAATGATGTTGCAATAGGAGATTATGTAATTGCTATGGGATATCGAAACGGCAACAGCGTTTTGACTACAAAAAGATTAATTGTTACTACTGAAAGCACCTCAGAAAGAAAAATAGTGTACGGAACCATTAAAAAAATTGAGAAAAAAGAAATTACTGTTTTTGATAAAAATAACCAGGAATTTACCTTTACCTTTCCAAAAACATGGAAAGGACCGGAAATTAAAGAACTATCGGAAAATGATACGCTGGTTTTGGTAGCAATTGCTAAAGACGATAAAGAATCTATACGAACAATAGAGCTAATCACTTCCCCATCTCCCGATACGGAATTGTAAATAAAATTTGACAGAGTTATTTTTACTGTTATAATACCTAATTACAATTTAACAAATCCGTTATACCGGAGTCACGATCCGGGAGAACGTCAAACGTTCCAAGGGAGCCCGCCAAAATGCGGGACGGAGGGAAAACCGTAAAAAGACACCAGCCAATGTCGCAGTCGCGGAGTTGGGATAAGAGTTCCGAAAGATAATTCATAATCTTCGGAAAATAAGGATGGGACCGCGGGAGGTCCTTTTTTAATGGAGAAAAACCATTACGAAGACCCTCGTTCCTTATACACAATTAATTTGTGTTTAGAGAACGAGGGTTTTTTATTGGGAAAATTTGGTGGGTGTAGTGAAGCGGTATCACGCCAGTTTGTGGAGCTGGAATTGGGGGCTCAACTCCCCTCACCCACCAAAAAAAGGGGGGGTTACGGTTATGAAAAGTTATATTTCTAATATTGTTTATAAAACGAACAGCATAACTATTCCAGTTTTTGAAATTGGAAATTTTCAAAATGGATTTGGAGTACTCGTGGCTCAAATACATGGAGATGAATATTCCGGAAGGTTAATTTGTCAAAAATTTATTAGATCAAAATTCAAAATTAATAAAGGTGTAAGAATTATCGCTTGTGCAAATCCGGATGGCGCAAAATTAGGCGTTAAAAATGAACCTCTAACAAATATTAATCTTAATCGGATATTTATTTCTGAGAAATTGAAACCAGAAAGCATGGCATCATCTATCGCCAATAAGATTTTTGAACTTTGTAAGGGTGCAGATTTTGTTATCGACTTGCATGATATGCCTGGTTCACAAATTCCATTATGTGCCATCATTACACTTACTGAAAATAATATTATAAATAAGCAAAATTACAATTTAGCAAATATATTTTACCCGGGCGTTTTGTGGGTTGAGGATTTTAGGAATTTATCTACAAGTAAAAGATATATCGGGACTATAAATAACTATCTTTGTAAGTTCGGAATACCAAATTTCACTATAGAAACGAATCCACTAGATAAAATAAACGAAAAAGAAATTGATATAGTTATCAGAAAAATAATTCGATTATTAAATACAAAACCTATTGTCTATCAAAAAAGTCTCAATTTAATTAGAAGATATGAGCTGTTTGCACCGTCTGGAGGGATAATAATACCCTGCTCAATTCCACTCCTTGCAAAAATAAAAAGGGGTGAAAAATTAGCAACTGTATTAAATGAAAAATTAGAAAAGATAGATATAATTTCTCCATTAAATGGTTTGCTAATTAGAAAAACTATAGCTCGTAATATTCAAAAGAAAGAAAAGATTTTCGATATAGGAAAGAAGGTATTATGGAAACATTAATGGCTGGGGGTGATTGGGTTCATCCCAACACTACCATTTTATGAAGTAAAGAAAGGATTAGTTACAGAGCGTAAAACAATGAGAATGGAAATGCAACCGCAAAGTATTAAGTTATCAAGGTTAAGATTTATCTGCGACGGCATTGCAAATACAAAAAGCTTATTTGAAGAATTATCTAATTATCCTTCAATACTTAATTCCATTCCCGATGCTCAAGGAAGAAACATTACCCTGTTTAATGAGGCTAATAGAAATAACATTATTTACCCTCCGACGTCGTCATTGTCAAGAATTGATGTTATCAACGGTAAAATCGTTGACTTAAATACAAAACCAGCAGGTTTCGGATTAATCACATCGGCTGAACTTATTTGGCAAAAGGAAAATGTTTATCAAGAAAAAACACAGCCTATCACCGCCGATTATAATAATCTTCTTCCAGAAGAGTTTGAAAAAGCAGTTATTGTTACAGAAAGTACATACCCTTTTGTAACAGACCAAATAGCTATAGCGAAAATTGCCGAGCGACAAACCGATAAACATTGGAGAATTATTTACTGTAACCAAACTAAACCTGATATTAAAGACGGCGAAGCAGTTTTTTGCTTCAGCTGGTTATCATCTCCTTCTATTTCGCCTACGTGGATTAAATTTCTTTTTGCTAATCAGGAACAATTCTTGCTGAACCCTCTTGCCGCCCGATGGGATAATAAAGCCTTAATGGCTTTACCGTTTCTTGAAAATGATTTACCTTCAGGAAATTTAAGTACTTTATTAAGAAAAATTAGTAAAATGTTCCCAGATACTTATTTGTTCAGACGAAATGGTAATAGTCTCGAAATGGCAGTAGGAATTGGAGTCGAAGGAATTGAGTATCAAAAGGTTAATAAATTTAATGCACCAGCTACTGGTGATCTTTATTTAAAACCACTTCTCGAAAGTGGAGCAAGGGGGATAATAGTTAAAAAACTAACAGATAGCGGAACCTCAAAAAGTACTCTTTTAGAATACTCTGAAAGATATCATGCTTTCATCGCACAGGAGAAAGTACACCCACAATTAGAAGAAGGATTTAATATCAAAGATGGATATTTCGTTCAATTCAATAATCCTTTCAATTTACTAACAATTGAAAGAATGGGTGTAAAAACAGAAACTAACTTAATTCATGGTGGAAGTTCATCCCTCATACCTTTATCAATTCCATATTTAGAAACCTAAGTAAAAATGCTAATCTAATAATAATTAAATATGGACAAGACGAAATTACAGACTTTAAGGGGCTTTAGAAACTTTTTTACCGATTGACTAAGTCTTAGAATTAGACTAGAATTTCCTTAGATAATTCTAAGGAGGTGAATGATTATGATAATTCCATCAGCTGACGATATAAAAACAATAACTGATCTGCGCGAAGATACGGTTGCGCTTTTAGATAGAATTCAAAAAAGAAGTACACCTACAATAATCATGCATCATAATTCCCCTAAGGCAATCATGTTATCTGTTAAAGAATACAATTCTCTTTTAGAAAGGTTGGAAGACTATGAAGATGCGCTTGATGCGCGTGAATTAGAACAAGAAGCGCTTAACACAAAAAAGTCTGAACTTATTCCGCTTTCTGAGATAGTAAAAAATCATGGTGCAAAATTGAAAAGTAATGGATAAAAAATTTGAAGTATATACCTTAAAAAAGATTGATAAGCACCTTAATCGGATCCACCCTAATGATAAAAAAAGAATACTTGGCTATTTTGTTAAATTATATGACTCTCCTTTTCCAAAAGGATTTGATATTATTAAATTGGAAGGAACCATAAATTCGTTTCGAGCCAGAATAGGTAAGGTAAGAATTATATACACAGTAAATTATAAACAAAAAGAGATTATCATAATAAAGGTTAAATATAGAAAAAACGCATATAGGAATTAAATATATGGACAAGGCGAAATTACAGACTTTAAAAGGCTTCCGGGATTTTTTGCCGAAGGAGGCCAGAAAACGACAATATCTTGTTGATAAATTAAAACAAGTCTTTGAACTTTTCGGTTTTGAACCCCTGGAAACCCCAGCCCTTGAATACAAAGAAATATTATTCGGAAAGTCCGGTGAAGAAACAGACAAATTAGCTTATTCCTTTACTGACCAAGGCGGGCGTGAAGTTGCCTTACGATACGATCAAACCGTACCAACCGCCAGAGTACTGGGAATGTATCAAAACAATCTTCCGATGCCCTTTCGAAGATACCAGATCCAAAATGCCTGGCGCGCCGAAAATTCCCAATCCGGTCGTTATCGTGAATTTTTACAGTGCGATGCAGATATATACGGCTCTCCCACCCCCATTGCAGATGCTGAAATAATTTCACTGACTGCTTATATTTATAAATTCTTAGGTTTTAAAAACTTTAAGATTTATATTAATGATAGAAAAATTCTTTTCGAGTTGATGAATTTCGCATCGATCCCTGAAAATTTACAATTTGCTACAGTAAGTGCAATAGACAAATTAGACAGAAAAAGTGAAGATGAGGTCAGTGATAATCTGAAAGGGATCGGACTAAGCACAGAATCGATCAGGCATCTATTTCACCACCTCAGTGAATCCGAACCAAATAATTACCTGAAAGAAATACTAAAATATGCCAATGGTTTGGGTGTAGATGATGACAACATATCATTCCAGGCACGTTTAGCCCGAGGTCTTGATTACTATACCGGATTGATATTTGAAGTAAAGATCGATGAGTATAAGGTAGGATCAGTTCTGGGTGGCGGGCGCTATGACAAATTAATCGAAAAACTTTCAGGTACAAATATTCCGGCTGTGGGTTTCGGATTAGGATTTGATAGAACACTTGAAGCAATGGATATGTTAAAACTCTTTCCAGACGAGGGTAAGAGAAAAGGAGTACTTGTTACAATATTTAGTCCCGAGTTCTCTGGGGCATCTTTCTCCACAACCAAAAGTTTGAGAGATACTAATATTGAGGCTGAGATTTTTCCTGATGAGAACGCAAAACTGGAAAAACAATTAAAATATGCCGATAAAAAAGGAATAAAGTGGCTAATCGTAATCGGACCGGAAGAAGTAGAAAAAAACACCGTTATTCTTAAAAATCTTAAAACCGGTCATCAAGAAGACGTTAAATTAAATGATTTGATCAATAAACTCAAGTCAGATTGAATGTAGAATGTAGAATGTAGAATGTAGAATGCAATATTACTTCAAAAGCATACTGCCTGCTACTTACTACTTACTACATAATAATAATGAATCCACACCGCTTTAAATCCTATCTGATGTTAATTGCCGTCGCAGCAATTTGGGGTGCTGCAGGGCCTATTATTAAATACACACTCCAAGGAATAGACCCTCTTCCTTTTTTGACTTACCGTTTTATAATCGCTGCAATTTTTTCGCTTGGTTTTTTTCTTTTCAAACTGAAAAAGGGCAAGAAATTCAGAAGATTAAAAGCTAATTTTCCGTTAGCAATGTTATACGGATTACTTGCGGCTCCAATTGCATTAGGGATACTGTTCGCGGGTCTTGATAGGTCAACAGTTTTGGATTTGACCCTAATAGGAGTTATCGGTCCTTTGATGGTCACTGCCGGAGGAGCACTCTTATTCCACGATCGTATAACTAAAAGAGAGAAAATGGGAATTACTATCGTCCTAGTTGGCGTAATTTTAAATTCATTTCTCCCCATTTTTCAATCCGAATCTAATATCAGACTGACGGGAAATATATTATTAATTATTTTTCTTTTTGCAGATAGCGGGTCGATATTAGTTGCTAAACGAGCTGTCCAAAAAAAGGTCATGTCGGCAAATCTGACAAATCTGGCTTTTATTGTTGGTGCAATTACTATTATACCCTTGGCAATTTTTATCTATGGTATTGAAAACCTTTTATATATTTTTATTACTTTGCCATTAAAATATCACCTCGGAGTTTGGTACATGGCTCTTTTGTCCGGTAATTTGGCCTATTTCCTTTATGTTCGGGGTCAACGTTCGGTAGAGGTTTCAGAGGCAGTACTTTTTAATTATCTACAACCGGTTTTTATGATACCTCTTGCAATTTATTGGCTGGGTGAAAATTTATCACCTTCATTTATTGTGGGAGCAATAATAATTACAATAGGTCTAGTAATTGCTGAGTCAAAAAAAAGAAGGTATAATAGCAGGCTATGAAAGCGAATATTCACCCACAATGGTTTGAAGAAGCAAAGGTCACTTGTGCCTGTGGCAATAGTTTTATCGTCGGTGCGACATTTCCCGAAATACGCGTCGAGGTTTGCTATAATTGTCATCCTTTTTACACAGGCCAAATGAAATATGTGGATACTGCAGGACGCGTGGATGCATTTAAAGCAAAGCAAGCCCAAGCCAAAGTGAATGTTATATCAAAAACCGAGAAAAGACGCATTAAAAAGGAAAAGAAAATCCAAAGAGAACTTGAAAGACCTGAATCACTAGCAGAACTTCGAAAAATCGCGAAACGAAAGACGCAAAACGGGATCCGATAGCCGATCTTCATGAATTTTGTATTACGCATTACGTATCTCGTATTTCGTATCACTTAAAACACTATGGATAACATTCAAAAAGCATACATTGAAATTCGCGGAGCAACCGGAGGCGATGAAGCTAAATTATGGGGACTTGACCTTTTGAGGATGTATATGCGGTACGCATTAAAAAAAGGCTGGAAAACGACAGCTGTTGATGAAAAAACAGTTTTAGTTACGGGTTATCAGGTTTTTGATCTATTTAAAAACGAGTCGGGAGTCCACAGGGTCCAAAGAATTCCCATTACTGAAAAAAGAGGCAGAATTCATACCTCAACCGCAACTGTCGCAGTTTTACCCGAAATAAAAGAAACTGAAATCCATATTAACCCTGTTGATTTGGAGTGGCAATTTTATCGTGCCTCGACTCAAGGAGGCCAAAATGTTCAAAAGGTTTCAACAGCTGTAAGGCTTATCCATAAACCATCAGGAATAGTTGTAACAGCCCAGGAAGAGCGATTTCAGGAACAGAACAGGAAAATAGCGATGGATCTTCTGAGGGCAAAATTATGGGAAAAGGAAGAAGAGCGAAAAATGGCTGAAATTGCCGATTATCGCTCCCCTATCGGCCGAGGCATGCGGGCTGAAAAAATCCGCACATATAATTTTCCTCAAAACCGTGTCACCGACCACAGAATAGGAAAAAATTGGGGAAATCTGGAAGCCATTGTAGACGGTAATTTGGATAAGGTAATTGAAGCAACCAAAAACCTATAAAGACCACATCTTACATTATCAATTCCTATTCAATAAAGATTGTGTCACTATAACCTATATAATCTAATGGTTTTTCAATTTCTGCTAAATCAAAATTCACAAAATTTGAACTTTGGTTTTTTAACCTCCAATCTTGCTCTTCATAATAATAATCATTTTCGTCAGGCAATAGTTTTTTAACTCTCTCGGAACTTGATTCAACCGGTAAGTCAGGAATAATTCGCAAGTTTTGTCTAACTAACAGGTTGTAGATTTCCTCCAAACTAATTTCAGAAATTATTTCTTGCACGGCTTCTGTCGTATCTAGAAACGGAAAGGGGTGTTGAATGGTTCGATCCAAATCCTGCCCTCCCCGGGCTAATTTTACGTCAAGGTTAGGATCCTTTTCGTGTACAAAAAAATATTTAACACCCGCCCTCAAAAACAACTCGTTGTAGTGGTCGTTATCTGGTAAACCAGAAAGATTGATCGGTAATACAGTAAGATGAGTAAGTGCCGATTCATAAAACCACATGGAAAGCCTTAACGGAAGTGGGAGAAATGGCGCTTTCCGTGCTTTCCTTTGCATATATTCGTCTTGTTCAAAACCCCAAACTGTAACCGGGACCACTTTAGCCATGTATTTTGCAGCATGAACATGCCCTTTATGACCTTCCGCACCGGCAACAAATATCATTCCTGTATTTTCATCTTTATATCTAGTTTCCAGTAAACTTGATAAATCCTCAAATTTAACTAACTTATCTCCAGAAGACATCAGCCCGGCGTCTGATTCGTAAGGAAGCGCGATTATTAAATCCTTCCAATAGCCAAACCATTCTGGTGCGAGAACCTTTCTCCTTTCAAGATTTGGGCCAGGATGACTAACTAATAACTGCTCGGCCTCCTTCAAGGCAGCAAGAATATTTTGAGGCGCAAATACAACTCTATTATCAAGCATTTCTTGCCAATCAACTCTTGGCAATGCATCGGACTCAAAGTTTTTGAAGAACTCCCTATCCGTCTCAGCTGTCATATGCGACGATTATATCACTCCTTGAAAACCTGTACTTAATAGCTTATCCTCTCGCTAAACTGACATGACTGCTGAATTAAGAGACCATTACTCAAAACGCCCGTTTACAGGTGTTATAATAGGCCCGGGAGGATTTAATAGAGAAACTCAGAATAGAATACCGGGTTTAGACGAAGCTACAAGAACATTAGTTGCAAGCTGCGGCAAAAAATGTGAACAGGTACAATTCCAAGCATGGACAGGAACCTTGCCTGTTCAACCGTATTATTTATTTTTAGATCTCGCAGATACAGTCCGTGCTAGGATAGTAGAACTTAAAGATCTTGCTCTCGAAGGAATCAGAGTGCATAGCCAACAAAATATTGAATTTCTAAAAGAAAATTTACCTTACGAAACTGAACTTGAAAGAAAAGAAACAAATAAAATTATCAAACGAGAAAAGCAAAGAATAAATTTCTCCCGCAATTCAGATAGCATTCCGATTTACCTAGCACTAACTTCTCCACCTACCACACTTGAAGACGGTACTGTAAGAGATGAGCCTGACTGGCCACCACTCGCAGAATTGTTCCAAGAAACCGACCAGTTATTTAAAACTAATTTAATGGCGGAATTTGCAAAACTTGACGAGGATAATTCCGGATCAGGTGTAGTCAATGGAAAGTTAAAATTTTTAGTTGAAACCGCACTTATACTTTCCCGAATTGTCGGAAATCAGAAAAATCATAACCAGTTTCCCGGTTATGAAGTTGTTCCTAATACATGGATTTCAAATCAGGTCCAATTTGATGGAATATTATTGCAAAAAATTGAAGGAAAAACCGAGCAGGAGCTTTTTGAGATGTGGAAAAGTGGCAAATTGCCATGGTGGGTCGTAGAAACCAAAGCCGACTTTCGCGGCCGGTTTTTATTTGGGGAAAAACTCGGTCGTCGAGTTCACAATCGCCACATTGAAGAAATGCAAATAAAACTTGCCTCTTTAGTTGATGTCAACAGTGGCAATTACTATTTACCTCAAGGGATTGTTTTTGTATATGAACGCGGAACAGAAGAACAGGTATTTCACCATGTCTTCTTAAATCATTCTTTTTTACTTAATTGGCGTACCGGTATATTACTTTCGCTGGAAGGCACCCATCTAACTCCCGCAGAAAGAGATAAATCCCTTAAATTGCTTACACTTATAGATAGCAGACTGAATGAAACCATCAAGGAAGAAGAAATTCAAAAACAAGCAGCAAACAAATTTGAGGAACTATTAGTAAAAATACCATCACCATTCGATCAATTAAAAAAACACGCGTCAAATAAGATTATTAAACATTTTGACACAAAAGATAAAGGTACAAAAATACCTCCATTTCCTCTAAATACCGTTAAAAAAATGCTCGAATTGAACAGATTAGGCAGAATCATGATTACAAAATTAAATTTTAGCGGAAATTCGTCTGATAAAATAGTTAAGCTTGTCGACCATCTTGCAGAATCATCTGATTTCGGACCGGAGTTTCAAGATTTACAGTCTAAATCTGCAAAATTTTCCGATTGGGTTGGCAAACTACTTGAAGATAGTACTACTGACCAATTGCCCACTGCAATACTTTCGCCAATCGGCGATTTACAACAGCTTTACTCGTCCGAAGGAGCATACCTAGGAGAATACACCTACATCAACGCAAAAAGTTTTCTGGAAATTTTTGGAAGTCAGCTTCAGATTCATCTCACAAGAAAATATCGTAACATAAATACCGTATCACAACGGGAACTAAAAATGTTACGAATCATGGCTAGTAAGTTGCAAGATAGAACACTAATATTGGCAATAAGCGAAGAAAAAAGTGACGAATCAAGAGATATTCTGGGAATTAACTTGTTAAAGAAGGAGGCATAAATGGATTAAGTTGCATAATATCTCTCCATGACAGAAAGGTTCTTAAGAAGAACAGCCATACTGTGTTAAAATCATCTTTCAAAAGCAATATACCTATTTCATAAAATATCCATAAGTAATTAGTTTTAAAGAACAATAATAAACTAAATAGAATTTTATTGAGTAAATCACTTGCATAAAACTCACTAAGGTGCTATTTTGGCGGAAATGGTAAAAGGAGACCGGGACACCGGAGGCGTTCAACCTAATCCCGAGCTTTATGAACTAAGTATGCGAATTCCTCAATTTTCTGAGGAAGAGCTCGGTTACCTAGTGAGATTAATAAAAACTGGTGGAATATTTCAACCACAGTTAAATCAGAAAGTAGAAGTAAGCCACTCTAATATGCCAACAATTGAGGTTGCCGGGCAACCCAGAAGTCTTAAAACAACAATGATTCAGTATTCAATGTATCAATTAAGATCTATGGGAGTCAAAGCAGATTTTATCCCCGAACCAAGAATAGACGTCGATAAAAGAAAATATCCAGTCGAATACACTTTACTTTTCGGGGCAGAACTACAAAAAGAATTATTAACCAGGGAAAAGAAAGAATACGAGGTACTTCTACTTGATAGAGGTATATTCGATAGAATTGGCTTTCTTTATGCGCAGAGCGTAGTTCGCGAAATTGATTATGCATCTTACTTGACAGCAAAGGCGTACTTACTTACATTCTTCTCGAAATTTGTTGATGGACTTATTATTTGCAATTGTAGCTCCCAAGCCAGTCTTAGAAGAGAAGGAAATCAAACTGTATTACGACCAATAATGCAAAAAGACTATCTTGATAGCTTAGGTTCTTCTTATAGAAGCTTGCCCACTAATATTTCCGTGCGGGATCCTTTTTATGGCCCTCTCACCCCAAAGATAAATACCCTGCCTGTAGTTTCAATAGATACTACTTGGGTCGGTCAAAACGAACAAGGACGAGGCTGGAAACAAAATCTTTATTTATTGCACTCAGCGAGCGAGTGCACTGCAGAAGTCGAAACATGGGATGAATATGCAAATGTGTTTTTAAAATCAATTGGCACATTTAGTAGAATTTACACATCAGGAGGAAAAATACATTAACTACTTATAACCTATTCGCTAAACTCCGAAAGAGTCGCTGTTAACTGAAGAATTTCCTCGTCGCACCTAAGTTTTAATTAAATCCTCATTCTAGACTGACTTTTCGTTCTTCAAAATCGAAACAAAACTTCATATGATTTAAAAATTCCACTCCGACCAGACAACCAGAATTTCCAATAAATACGATAGTTACATCCTTTAGTTTTCTATTATATTCAACTTTAGTATAAGTCGCATCAGTAATAATCTCGGATCCATCCGCAAGAGCAAAACGCGTTTCAACAAATTTATCTTCAAAAAAGTATTTCCTGAATTTTTGTGGAAGTGAAACACCGCCGCTGAATCCTGTATCTATCAAACATTCTATTGTTTTCCATCGGTCTTTCGGAAGATTGATCTTTAATCGAAGAAAGGGATGATTTCCAGAAAGATATATCATTTCAAAAGCCCCGAAATTCTACCAACTTGGGCCATAAAGAGCTTTCCCTTTGGGTATTTTGATCTGGCTTTTTTCATAGCTTCGATAGAAGTTTTACCGACAAAATATTTATTAGTCTTTGGATTGATCACGACATAGTCATTAGGCTCATATTTCTTCTCGAGCATATTCTTTAGTAGATAATATTTTTTCTCACCTTCACTTGGTTCGTGTAACTTTAGCATGCTAGTTAATATTATAGCACGAAAGTTTAAGTACTTATTCGCTGAATTCGGAAAGTATTGCGGAGAGATTAAGTGTTTCCTCATTGCGCCAGACTTCTAAACTTACCTTATCCCCTGCTTTTTTGCTTTTTATAGCATCGGCTAAACCATTCTCAAGATCGGAAAGTTTTTGGCCATCAAGTTTGACAATTATATCATCGGGTTGAATTCCTGCCGTTGCCGCCGGGGACCCGTCTACAACGTTAATTACCAGTGCCCCCTGCGGGACCTCATTCATCAGAGCGCTTTGCTTGGTCAGCATCTGGTACTCCACTCCAAGGTATGCGCGGCTTGTAAATTTTCCCGTTTTTTGGAATTGATCAAGAGCATCTTTAACAATATTTACGGGAATCGCAAAGCCAATATTTTCCGCCCCCTGGGCAACTGCAACATTTACCCCGATTACCTGTCCAGCGGAATTTAAAAGCGGTCCCCCTGAATTTCCCGGATTTATCGCAGCATCAGTTTGAATGACATCATCCAAACGTTCAACAAATCCCTCAAAAGCGCTGCCTGCGGTAATACCGCGCCCTAAACCGGAAATTACTCCTGTTGTTACGGTATGACGAAATTCTCCAAGTGCTGTTCCTATTGCTATTACAAATTGACCAACCTTCAAATTAGACGAATCACCGAGTTCGACAGGCTGAAGCGCTTGTCCTGAGCCTGCCGAAGGATCAATTTTAAGTACTGCAATATCATTTGAAGGATCCCGGCTTATCTGCTTAACTTCATGTTCTTTTCCGTCCTTGGTAACAACTTTATAAGTGGAACTGGTATCTGAAACTACATGTTTGTTGGTAACTATCAAACCATCCGCTGTTACAATGAATCCGCTGCCAATATCTTGAGGTTGGCCACCCTCGATCCTTTGTTGGATTCCGCCAAACGGGCTAAACTGCAAAACTCTTCTTCTGGGAGTTTGAACAGAAACAGTCACTACCGAAGATGACATTTTATCGGCGACATCAATTACTGCCGATTCTTCCGTCAATATCCTTTGATTGATATTTCCAGTTTGTAGACCTGAATCATCGGCACGTTCTAATAATAGGTCAAGTGGTTTTATTACAAAAAGCCTGTCGGCAATCGCCCCCGAAACCATAGTTCCGAGTAAAACAAGCACAACCGCAATACCAATAAGAAATGCTTTGAAATTAAAACGCTTCATAAGTTTTTTTACTTTATTCCAGTTTTCTGAGAATAAGCTGAATACTACTTTGATACCTCTTCAACCGCTTTCAATAGTTGTTCGTCTTCTTGGGTATCCTCTTTATCTTCAATCTCGATATCCGGTTTTAACCCTCCATCGTTAACCCAAAACCCATCAGGCGTCAGCCAACGGGCTATTGTTATGTGCAATCCGGACCCGCCGTTTATCTGCTGCGGCTCTTGAATAGTTCCTTTTCCGAAAGTTACTTCGCCTACCAACGTAGCTCTTTTGTGGTCTTTCAAGGCTCCGGCAAAAATCTCAGAAGCTGATGCCGAACCCTTATTAATTAATACCACCGTCTTAACATTTCTCAAGCGACCTAGTTTTTCAACTTTGTATTCATTTTTCGTATCTCCTCCAGATTCCTCGATGACAACAACATCACCGGTTTCCAGAAAGTCACTTGCTACTTCAACCGCACCTTGTAAATATCCACCCGGATTATTTCTTACGTCGACGATTACTCCTTTTAAATTCTGATTGGAAACAAGCTCCGAGATTACATTGTCCCACTCTGTGAGAGTTTCTGCTGCAAACTTTAATAGCTTTACATACGCAATCGATTTTGATTCGTCCTTATATTCAACCACAACACTTGGAACGCTAATCGCCCGCCTTACTATTTCCACTTCAAATGGCTCGTCTTTCCCGTCCCGCAATAGTAGGAGTGTGACTTTTGAACCTGAAGTCCCGCGAATGGCTTGCACAGCTTGAGGCAAAGTTATTCCGGCTGTTCCCATGTCAATTGCTTTTACCTCATCTTTTATACCAATAATAAAGTCGCCTGCTTTCACGCCTGCTTTTTCGGCCGGAGAACCGGGCAGTGGTGCCGTAACAGCAAGTTGCTTACCCTTGAATCCTATTTGGATTCCTACTCCCTCAAAAGAGCCTTGAAGATCTTCCTGTACTACCTTGTTATCCGGCGGAGGTAAAAATACAGTATAGGGATCTCCTATTGCTGATACCATCCCCTGTATAGCACCATAAACCATATCTCCATCCACTAGCTTAGTTTTGTCATAATATTTCGCACCCAAAGTGTCCCATACCTTCCAAAACAAGCCAAAATCTACGTCTTGTTTTTCAACAGGCAATTCACGAGTAATCGTTACCTTGCCGTATCTATCTTCTGTTGTTTTAAAACCCTTATATCCAAAAAAATATCCGAATGTGAATGAAACCGATACAATTAGTGAAAAAATTAGTAAATTTCTTAATAAGGTAAAGTTTATTTTTGGCATATTATTATTCAACATCCTATCATTGTAACACGCAAAAACCTTCTGACAACTTGACAATGAAAGTATACTCGCAATTATCCCAATGCCGGGGTGTATGGAAGCAAACCAAGATGCCTCGCCCGCTTAATTGCCGTGGATAATCTCTTCTGATGTCTTGCACAAACACCGGATCTTACTCTTCCCAATATTTTTGCCCTATCACTTAAAAATTTAGTTAGTTTCGTAAATTCTTTGTAATCAGGTTCTTCTTTGGCTCTGCAAAATGGACAAAATTCAGGAGTAATTATTCTAGGTTGATTGCGAACGGGTTTTCTTTTCATATCTAAATAGTGCTATTGAAGGGTTATTAAAAAGGGATATCGTCATCCGGACTTTCTTCGTCCGGTTTATTATCGCTTACTTTTGTAATAGTCCTCTTTTCCTCAACTTTCTTTTTAGTTGCTGTTTTCTTTACAGGAGAATCCGCTGCGGTGCTTGGTTTTGCTGGAGTTTTTCCCTCTCCGTACTCAGGTACGTCTATTGGAGATTCCTCCGGGACGTTAATATCCTCGCTCCCGGCACTTAATCTTGAATCCAGAATAATCATATCGTTAATTACAATCTCGGTAGTAGTTCGCTCGGCACCATCCTGTCCTGTCCAACGACGGGTTTGGAGTCTTCCTTCAACATACACTTTTCTTCCTTTTGCCAAAAGTTGTGCACACAGCTCAGCCAATTTATTCCAAGCGACAATTCTGTGAAACTCGGCATCTTCTTTTTTCTCACCTGAATCGGTGGTCCATTGCCGATTTGTTGCTAGACCAAAAGTACAAACCGCAATTCCGGAAGGAGTATATCTTAACTCCGGATCACGGGTTAAATTTCCGATCAATTCTACTTTGTTTAAACTTCGTGCCATGGACCAATTTCAAATAACTACAAATTAACAAATTTCCAATTTCCAATAATAAATATCTTGGATATTTGTATTTATTGGATTATTTGTGTTCATTGGTATTTATTCTTTTCTTAAAAGTAAGTATCTTATTATATCACCATCCATTTTAAATTTAGCTAGCAGAGCATTAAAAGATGTTTCTTTTTTTAATTCTAGTTCAAAATACAAAAATATTCCGGAAGATTCTTTTCTAATTTTATAAGCAAGATCCATTTTACCCCAATCATCGGATTTATTTACTTTGCCATCCAAAGTGCCAACAAGTTTTTCAACTGTTTCTTTTAATAATTTTTTCTTCGTTTCTTTAGCGCTGCCCGATAGGACCAAAGTTAGTTCGTATTTCATAGCAAGTGTTAGTATAACAAAAATCTTCCGGCATTGAAATACGATTTTGCTATTTTTATGTTACCGATTATTAAGTAGAAAAGGGTCCGGATAAAAACTCCAAATATCACTATTCTTTTGATCAAAGCGAATGATTTTGGGTAGTGTATTTTATGATACAGCAAAAGGCCTTTCAGCTGATGTTTTAGCTTATTTTTCTCCTCCTCTTTTTTACTACTTGCTCCGGACAAATGAACTATGGATATATCGGGAGTATAAATAATTTGAAATCCTTTATTTCTTATTTTCTTGCATAAATCGACATCCTCCATATACAAAAAGTATCTCTCATCAAAACCATGTGTAACATCATAGACTTTTTTTCTCATTAAAAAAAATGCAGCCGAAGACCATTCAAGTCTTCGTTCTTTCTCAAAATATTTTCTATTATAGATATATATCGGATGTATTATATTCTTGATTAGCGGCAGGTTTTCAAATCCTAATAACCAAAATATTGTTTTTATAGGCGTGGGCAGGTATCCTCCAACCGGTTGGAAACTACCATCGGCATTTTTAAATTTTATTTGCAAAACTTCACATAATGGACGACTCGACAAATACTGTATTGCTTTGCTTAATGTATCTTTTTCCAAAAAGGCGTCGGAGTTAAGAAGAAGTATAAATTCTCCTTTAGCGAAAGAGGCACCAATATTATTTCCTTTTGCAAATCCCACATTTTCTTTTTGTGCTAAGAGATTAACCCATGGATACTTAGCTCTAATTAAATCGGTACTTTTGTCGATTGAAGCGTTATCGACTACTATAGTTTCTACCCTATTTTTTAAAACTTTTTCGCAGTATTCTGAAGCAACTTTTACCCTCTTTAAACACTCGTCAGTTATATTTTTAGTATTGTGGGAAAGTATGATAACGGTCAAGTCTTTATTTTTCATTGTCCGGTCTTAAATTCAACAACTTCACCATCCTTTACCAGATATTCTTTTCCCTCCGATCTGACCTTTCCTTCTTCGCGGGATTTTTTCCACCCAAACTTAATGAAATCTTCATAATTAACTACGTCCGCCTTAATGAAATTTTTCATAAAGTCCGTGTGTATTTCGCCGGAGGCCATGAGCGAGGTTGCACCGAGTCGAATGGTCCAAGCTCTCACTTCTTTCTCACCCGCAGTCAAAAAGGTTATTAATCCTAAAGTTGCAAAAGCTTTTTTAATCAGTCTTTCAAGTCCCGAGCTTTCCACACCCAGTTCTTTTAAATATGCTTTTTGATCGTCATCAGAAAGTTCGGAAAGTTCCGATTCAACTTTAGCAGAAATAGCAATAACGGCATCTTTATTTAAACCAAGTTTTTCTGCGTACCCTATTTCTAACTCTGTGGCTTTTGCCAGATCCCCATCATCAACGTTTAACACAACCAAAATAGGTTTTGAGGTTAAAAGTGAAAGTTGTTTCGCATATTTTGTTTCTTCTTCACTCAATTCCACTTCTCTGGCAGGTAGTCCTTTTTTAATTGCTTCTTTGAGTTTCTGAACAACATCCCACCAAGCAGTTTAAGTTCGGTTTCAACAACTTCAAAATCAGTTCTGGGATCATTAACGCCTTGTTTGATAATATCGGGATCGGAAAATGCTCTGACAACATGACATACAGCATTCACTTCCCGAATATGGGACAAGAATTTATTGCCCAAACCTTCTCCCTTGTGAGCTCCAGCAATCAGTCCGGCAATATCCAGAAATTCAACTGTAGCGGGTACTTCGGGAGGGAAAAATTCCAAATCTTCGGATTCCTTAACAACTTGCGACAACCGTTTCAGACGATTGTCAGGTACAGGAACGACACCGATATTCGGCTCAATTGTTGCAAAAGGAAAGTTGGCAACATAAGCCTGCTGACGCTTAAGGAGAGCATTAAACAAAGTGCTTTTACCTACGTTTGGCAAACCAACTATTCCGACAGATAGACTCATATTGAAGCAATTTTACTCTTTAAATCATTTTATGCCAAATCCGAGAGGTGCGAAGCTATATCACCCGACGGGTGTAAGATTAGGGTTTGTAATTTTGTTATCAGGCATAAGTGGTTGGTAGTTCAGGAACTTTAGAAGTGACGATCCTCCCCAAATAGTCTCTTTCCATAATCAATCTTTCTTTATTAGCCTTGGGGATATTCACCTTGAAGTAGAAATCAAATTGTGGGACGGTGAAAAGACTATCCTGCACGAAATTCCCATCTTGAGTGTATTTTATCATCTATAGAGGAATAAATAATTATTCCCTTCTGGTACATAACCATTTTCGACTAGAAAACGATTTGTACTTAATATCCTAGGCTCTGACAAAAATTGTGCTGTTTTTGAAACCGGCTCCACTATCCACCTGGGTTTTTTATTTTTAATATTGGGAACTCCTTTTACCCTGGAAATAAAAATAGCTATACCTTCAATTAAGTCATCCATCTTTTGATTTTCTTTAAGCCAGGGTAGAACTTTTTTGTCAAAATACTGTCTGGGTTTTTGATCATATAGTCCAACCTGCTCGAAGCTGGTGGATATATCCAAATCAAAAATCAGTCCGTCATTTATTAGTTGTTCCGCAGGAGACCTATCAATATAGTCATCCCGATATCCCAAGTACCAAGCCAGCTCAAAAGCTCCTCCCATCCCGAGACGTGAAGTACGATCGGAGTCTCTTAATATTCTTATCCACCTATGGGTCCCTCTGGGTAAGACGTCCTCGGTATGAAGTGCAACACCTTCTGCAAAATAGCTTGCAACCCAATCTGTAAATCCCCACTCAACCATAGCAATAGTTTTGGCAAGAACAAAACTGGCATTCTGGTGCTCATTTTCTTCTATAAGACCCATTTCGACAAAATTTCGTCCTAAATCATGAACTAAAGCTCCTTTTTCCAAGAAATCTCTTTCCCACGGATCAACCTTTCGTAGTGCAGATATGCATTGAGAATCTCTATACACCCTCAGATTGTGGTGAAGCTGGTGGGGAAAATCTAAACCAGTCCACATATTTCCTTCAAGAACTTCAACGACTTTACTAACCGTATCAGGTTTGTCTCTTAAGGGTGGAAAAATATCGGCAATTCTATTACTTAGTTCTAGCAACATCTATTAGTGCGTATTCTACCACTACTTGATTAATACGACATAATAGTACACTCCTGGAGTGGTTTAGTGGTTAAACGGATCTGGAGAGATTTATAGTACGAAGGAGGATAAACGATCCGAGCCAGCTGGTTCTAATGATTGATAGGTTAGTAGAAAGAAAAGATGGTTATTAATTATTCTTGGTGTTTAAACAAAAATTCACTTAATTTAGTTCTACTTTCAGCTCTTCTGGCCTTTCGTTTACGTGCATTTTCTCTTTCAGTAGTGACCGATAAAACAAGTATTTGATTGAATTGCTCGGGCTAATCATCTTCACTAAGAGTAGCCTCAAATGATGATATATCAGATACTAATCCTGAAAATCTATCACGGCTATGTTTATAGGATGTCCGCTTTTGGGGATCAAATCGTTCAGAAGAAAGTGCATCCCTACATTTAAATACAAAGCCTGGCTCCTGAATACCGAAAAATACAAATTCGTCTTGATTACCGGTAGGAAGGATAAGACCTTGTAGTTGTTGAGGAACTTCAGACTTTTCTCTTACTGTGAAATCATCTTCGCCAGGTTTTCTGTCGACAATAAAATTAGTTTTTCTTTCGTTTATTGTATATCTATATACGGGCAATCCAACCTCTTCAGCAATCAAATTATCTACCATTTCTTTCCCAAGAAAAACATCTTTTCCACCAAAAATTTCTTCCATAGACGGTTTGCTTGTTTCTCCATCCCCCATGAATAAATATTAACATATTGAAACAAATTAGCCTACTTTAGGTAATGAACTGAGTAATGAAATGAAAATAAGAATTAGCAATAGCTTAAAACAGGCACACAAAAAGTTGTTACTTCTAATATCGGTTCACCCTGAAATTGGGGAGTCTATTTGGCTGGCTAGGGCAAATTTAGGTATCCGAACTGAGGATTTACCAACTACCGGAGCAATCCCCAGCAAAATTCAAAAAGAATATAATCACTTGCTAAAACTAAAGGGGGGATTCTTAAAGTTTTACGAGATAGAACAAAAGTTCGAAAAACCTAAAAAGAATACAGGAAAAACCTTATCGAAAATTCTCAATGAAGATAACTTTGAAATTACATCGGAAATAATGAAAGAAACTATCGAATATGAAGAGCAGTTGATGCACAAAGCTCAAGAAATTATTGTACGGCATAATTTACCAAGGGCATGGGTAGGAATGATGAAGACCTATATTGGAACTGGAACGATACACCTTAGTACTATTGGAGAACTGCCTATTTCCCTAAAATTTCCAAGAAAAACGGTAAGGGATAAAAGGTTAGGTTCCTTATCAATTTTTCAAAAAGTTCTGGACGGGATGTTTCTGGTAACTCGTGAGATATTATTCCCCTGAATCCTCTCAAAAATTCCGCTAGAGCTTTTTGCGTCATTTCTGATTATGTACTAATTTAAATTTTTAATAAGTTTTTGGTCGAAAGATAATATTTTACTTTCATTTATCTTTGCCCAAGAAAGAAGATAGCTATCGACAAAATG